>Ga0116169_1000050_pt1 | contig 125913 bp, 100 predicted proteins | sample AD_UKC130_MetaG_FD_89796 | JGI IMG/M metagenome (GOLD analysis project Ga0116169, IMG submission 89796) | Active sludge microbial communities of municipal wastewater-treating anaerobic digesters from Canada - AD_UKC130_MetaG | ecosystem: Engineered > Bioreactor > Anaerobic > Digestate | place...
AGGTTCGCCAGGTGCCGGCCATCCCTGGCAAAACGGCACATGACGGGGCCTCCTGTTGGGCTTTTGGACACTCTAACATACGGGAGGCCCTATTTTTTCTGCAGTAAATTGTGAGACAGGCTGAGTGGCACGATGAGCCGTGGCACAATAAGCCGTGCCACAATGTGTCGTGGCACACGGATCCACGCTCTCTGAGGCCTTCTCTCGCTTGCCGCCAGCGAAACCGGTGTGCGAACCCCGGGCACTTCTCACATTAGCACTTTTTCACTTTCCCACTGTCCCCATATCCTCACCACCCGGTTCACTCCAGACCCTCACCATCGCACCATCGCACTTTCCCACTTTCCCACTTTCTCACCTTCCCACTTTCTCACTTCCCCTCTCCGCCCAACTCACTTAAGATGCCCGCACCAGATGTGCCATCACACAAGGAGGCGATACATGGCGACCCAGAAACTGGCAATTGACGGCGGCCCGAAGGCCGTTACCAACAAGCTGATCGGCTGGCCCCAGTTCGACGAGAAAGCCATCAAGGCTGTCGAAGAAGTGCTTCGCTCCGGCAAGGTCAATTACTGGACCGGCCCCAAGGGCATGGAATTCGAGAAAAAGTTCGCCGAGTGGCAGGGCAGCAAGTACGCCATCAGTGTGGCGACCGGCACGGCCGCCCTGCACGTCTGCCTGGCCGCCCTTGGCATCGGGCCCGGCGACGAGGTCATCGTCCCCAGCTACACCTTCATCGCGACCAGTTTCTCCGTCGTCCAGGCCGGGGCTATCCCGCGTTTCGCGGACGTCAATCTTGAAGACCACTGCATCAGCGTGGAATCGGCCGAGAAACTCGTGACCCCGCGGACCAAGGCCATTATTCCAGTCCACCTGTACGGCAACGTCTGCGACATGGACAAGATCAACGCTTTCGCCAAAAAGCACAACCTCTTCGTGATCGAGGACAACGCCGAGGCTTTCGGCGGCAGCTACAAGGGCAAGAAGACCGGCACGCTCGGCCACATGGCCGCCTGCAGCTTCTGCCAGAACAAGACCTTCACCACCGGCGGCGAGGGCGGCATGGTCACCACCGACGACGAGGAGCTCGCCTGGCAGGCCCGCAGCTTCCGCGATCACGGCTACGACGTGAAGGAGCGGCTCAACCTGCTGGCGTTGGAGCAGAAGCTGCCGTACATCCACAACCGCGTCGGCTGGAACTACCGCATGACCGAAATGCAGTCCGCCATCGGCCTGGCCGAACTCGAGCGGATGGACACCTGGAACATGCCCACCCGCCGGCGAAACGCCGCCATCCTGATCGACGCGCTGCGCAAGCTGCCGCAGATCAAGTACCTGCCCATCGATACCCCCGAACGCCGCAACGGCTGGTACACCATGGCCTTCTCGCTGGACATCGAGAAGATGAACTGCGACATCATGCAGTTCGTGAAGGCCTGCGGCGCCGAAGGCGCGCCCTGCTGGAAGGTCTTCTGGCCGCAGTGCCACACCGAGAAGGCCTTTATGGAGAAGAAGGGCTTCGGGAATTCGGGCTTCCCCTTCACCTCGAAGGAATACGCCGACCCGGCCAGCGTGGATTACAGCAAGGTCGAGGTGCCCAACGCCCGCTGGCACGAAACGCACACGTTTACGTGCTTCGCGTACCCGACGTACACGGAAGAGGACATGAAGCAGATCGCGGCGGCGATCACGAAGGTAGTGGAGTACTATGCGAAGTGAATGACTAATGTCTAAATCCTAATGTCTAAAGAATGACCTGATGACTAACGGACCAATGACCAAACTGGGCGACACGGAGGGGCGATTCCCGTTAGACATTAGGCATTCAGGCATTGGACATTCTTTAGACATTGGTCATTAGACATTAGTCATTTACCAATGAGTGAGGTTTGCCATGCCAAAGACCGTTCGTTGGGGCGTTCTCGGCTCCGGCGGCATTGCTCGTCGCAGGACTATCCCTGAGGGCATCATCCCGGCCGACAACGCCGACCTGACCGCCGTCTATGACATCAATCGCACCGTCAACTACGAGGTTGCCGGCGCGTTCGGTACGAAGCCTGTGGACAGCATCGACGATCTGCTCAAAGCGGGGATCGACGCCGTCTACATCGCTACGCCGGCGAACATGCACTATGAGCAGGTACTGGCCTGCGCCAAGGCCGGCAAGCACGTCCTCTGCGAAAAGCCGCTGGGCATGACCGTGGATGAAGCGCGGGCGATGATTGCCGCCTGCGAGAAAGCCGGCGTCCAGCTCGGCACGGCCTTCATGATGCGCTACCAGACCCAGCACCAGGCGGCCCTCAAGCTGATCCAGGACGGCCGGCTGGGCAAGCCCGCCTATGCCCGGGCTCAGCTTTCCTGCTGGTATCCGCCCATCGAGGGCGCCTGGCGGCAGGATCCGGCCACCGGCGGGGGCGGCTCGCTCATGGACATGGGCGGCCACTGCATCGACCTGCTGGAAATGTTCTTCGGCCCCGTGCGCGAGGTGAGCTGCTTTATCAACTCCAGCGTCCACGCCTACAAGTCCGAAGACAGCGCGGTAGCCATGCTTCGTTTCGAGAACGGCGCCCTGGGCAGCGTGGATACCTTCTTCTGTATTCCTGATAACAGCAGCAAGAACGTCCTGGAGCTATACGGCTCCAAGGGCTCGGTCATCGCCTCCGGCACCATCGGCCAGGGGCCGGCCGGTCAGATGACCGCTTACCTGGAAGCGGACGCCGCCGGCTATGACGCCACCCAGTCTCGACCGACTGGCGAGGGCGTCCCCATTGCTCCCACTCCGGTCAACACCTACCAGGCCGAGATCGAGGACTTCAGCCGGGCCCTGCTGGAAGGCCGATCGCTGGCCCCCTGCGCCCAAGCCGGCCTGCGCAGCCAGCAGATCCTGGCCGCCTGCTACGAATCCGCCCGGACGGGTCGAACCGTCACCATTGCCTGAGCCGGCCGGTGGGGCGGCGGAGAGGAATGCCTCGGTGAACCTCTGTTCAGTTCCCCCGGCTGAACAGCTTCTTCCACTTTCCGGCCTGCTGGTCCCACCAGCTTGGACCGGCGGGGCGGGTCGTGGGCGGCTTCTCGCCGGCGCGCAGGAAGGGGTTGGCCGTGTTGGCCAGCCACTGGTTCCAGGCGTCGGGGTCGTAGTGGTGGGTGGTGCCGGTCAGGGCGATGAGTGAGCGTTCGGCCGTATCCGCCACGCAGAAGTCGTTCTCGCGCAGGGCTGCCAGCAGCGGGGCGAAGACCCGCCGGTCGCGGAACAAGCCCAGGGCCCGCAGGGCGGTAATCCGGGCCGAGCGGGGCGATTTGGGGCCGGACAGGCTCAGGAAGATGTCCAGCGCCGCACCGTGGTCGGGGCCAGTGACCCACCCACGGGCGGTGAGGTCGGCCAGGGCGAACGCCGCCGCGTCGCGCAGATCGTCGCTGGCCGGCAGTGCGTCGCTCTTCGATTCAGGGGTGGCCTGAAAGATGGCCAGGAGCGTCTTGACCGGCCGGCTGTCGTCGTAGCGCGTGAACGCGCTGACCGCCACGCAGCGGACGTGAGACGAAGGATCGGTCCGGGCGACCGCGTCCAGCACGCTGAAGGCGTCGTCACTGGCCACATAGCCGCTTTCGCCGATGGCGGCGACGGCCATCCGGCGGTCATCGGCGCTTGGGGCTTCCAGGGCCGTCTGGTAATTCTGAGCGGGCGACCGCCACTTCCAGGCGCGCGTTCCCCGGTCGGAACAAGCGGGGAGCGTGGCCATCAGCAGGGCCAGGACGACCGCGGGAAGGCCTTTCCGCATGGGGCGAGCGGCCGACCTGATCTCGTCGGGGGGCGGGCATCCTGGCCGCCTCGATTCATTGAACTGTGAGCATCCTGCCGGCCTGATGGGCCGCGAAACTGCTGTATTAGAAACCGCACTCGTGCCCGTTCCGGTTGCATGGTGATGTGCACCGTCGTGCGTGAACGGCCGGTACGGAGCCCGGCCGCTACACGGGGATGGCCGGTACGGTGCTTGGCCGCTACGGGGGAACGGCCGGTACGGAGCCCGGCCGCTACAGAGGCGGCGCAAGGCTGATGGTCTGCGTGGGAGGCTGGAACCGGCATCGCACGCAATGCCGCTCGACACGAGGAGCCTAGACGGCCTCTTCCTCTTCTCCGCTGGCCAGGAGGAGGCTCTCGTTGAAGAACTGTTCGGGCGTGACCCAGGTGACGTCGCGGATGGGATGGCCGAGGAACCGGCCGCCGATTTCGCGGAAACGTTGTGGGTTGTCGCTGACATAGCAGCGAAGTCTACCTTTGCCGGAAACACCCGACAAGGCATCCGCCTCAGCGAGCATCTGGCGCGCCTGGCGGGCGGTGGCGTCGGCCGAATCGACCACTTGGGCGTCGGGCATCAGCTTGGCGACCGCCTCTCCGATCAGCGGGTAGTGCGTACAGCCCAGGACTACAACGGCGGGGCGGAGCAACCGCACGTCTTCGAGGTACTCCCGCAGGAGCATCTGGAGAATGGGGTCGTCCGCCCCGCGCCCCTCTTCGATGAGGGGAACCAGGCTTGGGCATCGCTGCTGGATGACCGGCGTATCCGGCGAAAGATTGGCGATCGCCCGCGGATAGGCCCCGGAGGCGACGGTCGATTCGGTGGCCAGGACGGCGACGGTGCGCCCCCTGGCGTGGCGGACGGCCTCGGTCGCCCCGGGCTCAATCACGCCCAGCAGAGGCACGGGAACCCGGCTGTACAGCTCCGTGAGGGCGGCGGCGCTGGCCGTATTGCACGCCACGATGACCATCTTCGGGTTAAAGCGCAGCAGAAAATGGCAATCCTGCTCGGCGAACTGCAGGACGGTCTGGGTGGACTTGGTCCCGTAGGGCACGCGTGCCGTATCGCCGAAGTAGATGATGGTCTCGTTGGGCAGGTGTCGCTGCAGCGCTCGGACCACGGTCAAACCGCCGAGGCCGGAGTCGAATACGCCGATGGGTTGGTTGTTCATGGGTCCGCTCATCCGCAAGCTGGAGGCGGCCCATTGCGACAGGCCGCCGGGCCTCCGTGCGTGGTTACATGATACCATAACTATCGAACGGAGTCGCGGAGAAAGAACAGAGAAAGAGGAGGACTGTGAGGGGAAGGGGCGTCGGCACGCGAGACGTACGGTGGTGAGGAGAGCTCAGGCTGGAAAGCCCCGCTCACTCGTAGTGCGTCCACATGCGGAGCACCTTAACGATTCTGCCTTCTTCAATAACCTGATAGACAAGACGATGCTGGATATTGATACGGCGAGAAATGGCGCAGGTGAGATCACCTCGCAGGCGTTCATACGGGGGTGGAGTCTGGTACGGGTCCTTCTGCAAAATGGCCAGCAGTTTTTCCGCCTTTTCCCGGAGCCCGGCAGCAGAGAGCTTCTTCGCATCCTTTCTGGCCTGCGCGGTGTAGACGAGCGTCCAACTCACCAGCCGGGCTCCTTCGCACATTTCTCGACGGGGGTCTTCATCCCCCGGACAATGGACTCCCTCATTCCGGGAATGGAGAGCAGGTAAAGCGTCTCCTCAATGGAGCGCCAATCCTCTTCGGACACCAGCACTGCGCCGCCGCGCTTCCCGGAGATGTGGATCGGCTCGCGTGACTCGCTCACCTCGTCCAGCAGGCGATAGAGCCGCTTTCTGGCCTCTGTTGCGCTTATGTTCGTCATGGCGGTCTCCCATGTTGTCGTACGTATTAGCGTACGTTTCTCCGGCCGTATTGTCAAACGCAGCCGTTTCGTCTGAGGGAGCGCTCTCCCACTTCGCTTCTCCCTTTGGTGCAGGACTGGCGCGCTCGCCCCAGCGCCTAATTCCATGTCCCGCCGGTTCTTGCACCCTCGCGCCGCATCGGGTACCCTTACGGGCTTATTACGGAGGTTTCCTATGTTCAAATCACAAGTGGTTGCTGGCGATAAGGTTGCGTCGGTTTTGGATCAGGCCATGAAGGCCAACGGGGGGCTGCTGCGGCTCGCGCCGAACTGGGTACCGCGTTCGTTTATGCACCCGGGGCGGCGGATCAAACTCCATCCGGATGACTGGTACGCGTACGGCACGCATCGTGGCGGCATCGACGAGCGCTGGTTCGGCAGCACCACCGAGGCCATGAACGAAGGCCGGGTGCCCGACGAGGGCCTGAGCTACGTGACCTTTGAGGGACAGCGCTTCCTGCTCAAGGACGCGGTGGTCAAGGGCGGAGCCCGGATCGTCGGCAAGAAAATCTGGGACACCTATCAGAGGTGGCCGGTCTACTCCAAGTTCTTCGACAACATGGGCCCCATTCCGCACCACATGCACCAGCAGGCCCAGCATGCCAAACTCACCGGCCAGGAAGGCAAGCCCGAGGCCTACTACTTCCCGCCCCAGTACAACAACGTGGACAATAACTTCCCCTACACGTTCATGGGTCTGGAGCCCGGCACGACCAAGGCCGATCTCCGCAAGTGCCTGGAGAACTGGGACAAGGGCGACAACGGCATCCTCTACCTGTCCCGGGCCTACCAGCTCAAGCGCGGCGAGGGCTGGCTGATTCCGGCCGGCGTGCTGCACGCCCCCGGTTCGCTGTGCACCTACGAGCCGCAGTGGGGCTCCGACGTGTTCGGCATGTACCAGAACATCGTCGAAGGCCGCTACGTGCCCTGGTCGCTGCTGGTCAAGGACGTGCCGCCGGACAAACATCAGGACCTCGACTACATCATCGACCAGCTTGACTGGGAGAAGAACGTCGATACCCACTTCTACGAGCACAACGCCCTCAAGCCGATCGTGGACAAGGCCGCCAGCGGCCAGGGCTACACCGACAAGTGGATCGTCTACGGCCACATCGATGGCAAGCAGCTCTTCTCGGCCAAGGAGCTGACCGTGGAGCCGGGCGCCAAGTGCGTCCTGAAGGATCCGGGCGCGAGCTGCTGGATCACCGTCCAGGGCAAGGGCCGGATGGGCAAGCTCAACCTGCAGACCCCGGCCATGATCCGCTTCGGCGAGGAGACCGAGGACGAGGTGTTCATCACCGCCGAGGCCGCCCAGGCGGGCGTGGAGATCGAGAACACCGGCAGCGAACCGCTGGTCGGCCTGCGCTACTTCGGGCCGGATACGCATGAGAAGGTGCCGATGGTCGGAGACTACCGCAAGGCGCAATGACGAATGCCTAAGTCCAAATGTCTAAAGAATGACGAATGACCTAACGCCCTAATGACTAATGGAGACCGGAGCCCGCGGGGGCGTGGGGCGGCGTCGGAGAAGACGTACGACCTTGAAGAACGCACTGCGCGCTTCGGTGAGGCGATCATCGCGTTTGCGAAGAAGATACCGGTGAATCCGGTGACCGAGCCGCTCATCGGTCAATTGGTGAGAGCCGGCACCAGCGTCGGGTCGAACTATTGCGAAGCCGATGACGCCGGTTCTCGAAAAGAGTTTCGCTATCGGATCAGTGTCTGCAAGCGTGAGTCCAGGGAGAGTAAATTCTGGTTGCGGATGATTGCCGCCGCCGTCCCAGCGCTGAAGAACGATGCACGGGTCCATTGGCGTGAGGCCAAGGAGCTGAACCTCATTTTCGTGTCCATCTATCGAAAGACGAATTCCCTCGCACGCTCCGAGCGCGCGGAGTGAGGCGTTTAGTCATTAGTCATTAGGGCTTAGCCATTCTTTAGACATTGGTCATTAGGCATTAGACATTTGCCGCCATGGGCTCTCTCCTGAACAACTGCCCTTTCTGCGACTACTCGCTGGAGGGCCTGCCAGTGGAGCACACCTGCCCGGAGTGCGGCCGGGCGTTTGACCGGCGCTGGCGGGTGTTTGGGCACCGTCGTCGTTGGGAGCGGTTGAGCCGTGGATGGCGGGTGGCCGCGGTGGGCGGCTTAGCGCTCGCACCCATCTACTTGGTGTTCGGCTTTCTGCGTTGGCCTCACGTCATGGACTGGACATCATATGTAGTGATTGGCATCTATTTGATCTACGTGGCTCGCCGGTTGTTCGCGATTCCTGCAAGCTTCATCATCGTGGGGTCCAACGCCGTGGCATCTTTCGACCGTGGCAAGATGAAGTTGCAGTGGTATCCCCTGGATCAGGTAACAGAGGCAGAGGTCGATTTCCGGGACCGGCTGGTCCTGTGGGCCGGCGCCCGGGATCTGTACCGCATCCCCGTGCATGCCGGCCGGACGGAGGCCGAACGCTGCGAGGCGTACATCAACTCGTTGATTGACAGGGACGGCTGAGGGTGGGATTATTGCGCCCTGTGGATGGCGGGTCGGGCTCGGCATCGGTGAGCGCGCACGATGGTACGGGATCCGGGATCGTCGGAGGAGCTGTTGGAGTGCTGTCCTTTTTGCGACTACCGGTGGGAGGGATTGCCGGTTGAGCACTATTGCCCTGAATGCGGTCGGTCGACCTTCGGTGGCGGGTTTCTCAATTCGTTCGTGAGCGGGGCTTGTTTGCCACATGGGCAGACCCCACGTTAAGGAGATTTTCGATGAGCGGTGAACACAAGAATACGTTTCCGAAGCTTCATAACGCGGCCTGGCCCGGCGTGGTCGGCAAGGGCCCCGGGGCCGAGGAGCCGGCCATTGACCTCGATACCATGCTCGACCTGACCGCCGCCGCCGAGGTGGACGGCGTCAAGTTCGACGGCGTGGATATCTTCCTGTTCGCCCCGCACGTGGACATCGACGCCTCCGACGATGAGCTCAAGCGGATCGCCGACAAGATCGCTGCCCGCGGGCTCAAGGTCGGATCGGTGGTGGCCCCGATCTGGGGGCCGACCGGAGGCGGATCGGCCCTGGGTGATGCCGCCGAACGCAAGAAGTTCATCGAGCAGGTCCGCAAGGGCTGCCGGATCGCGAAGTTCTGGCGGGAGATGGGCCTCCGGCCGTACGGCGCGGTGCGGATCGACTCGTCCTGCGGGCCGGACGTCTGGTATGCCGATCCGGCCGGCGGTTTGAAGAAGATCGTGGAGACGTTCAAGGAGGCCTGCCGGGTGGCCGAGGATTTCGGCGAGAAGCTGGCCGCCGAGGGCGAAGTCTGCTGGGCGGGGATGCATAGCTGTCGGACCATGCTGGCCACGCTGGAAGGCGTCAACCGGCCGGACATCCTGGGTTTTCAGGCCGACATGGCCCACACGACGCACTACCTGATCGGCACCAACGCTCCTGAAGACCGCATCCTGCCGGAGAATTTCGACTGGAGCGACACGGCTACGTTCGAGCAGGCGTACAAGAAGATGACCGACGCGCTTCGGCCGTGGACCATTGACTTCCACGTGGCCCAGAGCGATGCGACGGTGAAGGGCTCCGGCTCGCACGACAAGACCGGCCGGCACTGCCTACCGGACGACCCCAACGGCAAGCTCAATATTGTCCGCGAGGCCGGGTACTGGATGCGGGATGGGCAAGGCCAACTGACGAAGAAATTCCGCCACATCTGCTGGGACGGCTGCATGTTCCCGAACGCGACGATGATGAAGCCGGAGACGTGGAACAGCATCCTGGCCACGATGATCGCCGTGCGGGATAAGCATGGGTGGACGGAGTAGGCTGCCAACTAAACGGCCGGATTGGCTGCGGCGGCAACTTGAGGGCCCGCCGAGGTTGTCAGTGGTCAGTTGTCATTTGTCAGTAGTTGGGTCAGTGGTCCTTTTGTCAGTTGTTTGTGACACGATCCGCTGTGGAGGCTGCTGATGCAGCAGCCAGAGAGGGGATAGCTGCGCATTGCTTCGAGTGAGCCCGATCCGATCATGACCTATCAGCGCTTCGAGGATCTGCCCGTCTGGCAGGTGGCCATGCGCTTGGCTGAGCGGGTGTTCGCGCTGACCGAGGATCGCAGCTTCGCCGGCAAGGGTGACCTGCGCAGCCAGTTGCAGCGGGCGGCCATCTCGGTGGGCAACAATGTCGCCGAAGGCTTCGAGCGGGGGACGACGCAGGAGTTGCTCACCTTCCTGTACATCGCCAGAGGCTCGGCGGGCGAAGTCAGATCCATGCTCCTGCTGGCCGATCGACTGGCTTGCTTCGGGCATTTGAAATCTGAAATTTCAAATTTGAAATCGCTCGCCGAGGAAGTTTCACGCCAGCTCCGCGGCTGGGCCGACAGCTTGCAGAACTCACCCATCACCGGCCAACGCTATCTCAATGAGCAGACGCGCCGCAGGGACCAGCACCGGCGCCGTGCAGACGCGTACTGGCGCAAGTTGGAAACGGACCACCGACAGCGCATGCAAGGCAAGCCTGACACGTTGAGCAGCTTGGTTGGAGCTGCACCCGCATGCAGAGCCGTCGGGCCAAAGCGAACCCGAGGGGCTGCGCCATCCCTGTGATGTGTCAGCCGCTCATGCATCATGCCTCTTCGTCCCTTACATGTCGCAGGCCTGTTGGCCTTGCCTGGCATGGTTTGACGCCCCCGCCCGACTCTGGCTACCATACGCTTCGTTGTCACAAACAGATGCCCTGGGCGCTCCTGGCGTCTTGGCGGTTTAACTTCAAGGAGGCGAGTCATGTCCAAGCCGTTGAATGTCGGCGTAATCGGTTGCGGTTTCATGGGCCGGACGCATACCAATGCGTACAAGAAGGTCTACAGCTTCTTCAAGCCGCCTTTCAAGCCCGTGCTCAAGGCCATCTGCGACACCAACGCGGACAAGGCCAACGCCTTCGCCGAGACCTGGGGCTTCGAGTCCGTCGAGACCGACTGGCGCAAGCTGCTGGCCCGCAAGGACATCGACATCGTTGATATCTGCACGCCCAACAACACCCACAAGGAACTGGCCATCGCCGCCGCAGAAGCCGGCAAGATGATCATCTGTGAGAAACCCCTGGCCATGAACACCGCGGAAGGCCAGGAGATGGTTGCTGCCGTCGAGAAGGCCGGCGTGCCCAACCTGGTGTCCTTCAACTATCGCCGGGTGCCGGCCGTCACCCTGGCCAAGAACCTCATCGACTCCGGCCGGCTCGGACGGATCTTCCATTACCGGTCCGTTTTCCTGCAGGACTGGACGATTTCCTCCGATCTGCCCCAGGGTGGCGATTCGCTCTGGCGCCTGGACGTGAAGGTGGCCGGCTCCGGCGTGACCGGCGACCTGCTGGCCCACTGCATCGACACGGCCATCTGGCTCAACGGCCCCATCAAGAGCGTGACGGCCATGACCGAGACCTTCATCAAGCAGCGCAAACACACCCAGACCGGCAAGGTCGAAGAGGTGGGCATCGATGACGCCTGTGCGTTCATGGCCCGGTTTGCCAACGGCTCGCTGGCGGTGTTCGAGTCCACCCGCTACGCCCGCGGCCACAAGGCCCTCTATACCTTTGAGATCAACGGCGAGAAGGCCTCCATCGCCTGGGATCTGCACGACCTGCACCGGCTCAGCTATTTCGATCATCGCGACGAGTCCATCGTCCGCGGCTGGCGTTCCATCCACGTGACCGACGGCGACATGCCCTACATGAAGCACTGGTGGGTTCCCGGCCTGCAGATTGGCTACGAGCACTCCTTCGTGCACCAGGTGGCCGATTTCCTGGAGGGCGTGGACAAGAAACAGCCGGTCGGCCCGACCTTCCGCGACGCCCTGGAGACGCAGAAAGTCTGCGACGCGATCCTGGCCAGCGCCAAGACGGGGCAGTGGGTAGAAGTGGGATAGAGTTCTCAGTGATCAGTTTTCAGTTGGGGGGCGGTCTGTCGTGCGGGTCGGGTCTGAGGATCCGACCCGCTTTCTCTTGGGGGCAAACTGATTGGGCTTGCTCAGGTATCCAGCTCCGCGAACAGCCCCGGCAAGGGCAGCGTGAATCCCGGCAGGACTGCGCCGCCGTCGAGGGTCTGGTTCTGATCCAGCGTTGAGGATTCCGCGGGGCCGGTAAAGACGGTCACTGTGCGGGCGTCGAGGTCTACCAGCCAGATCAGGCGGACGCCGGCCTCAAAATACTCCCGGCGCTTGCGCTCCATCTCGGCCTCGGTATTGCCCTCGCTGAGCACTTCGACGACCAGATCGGGGACCAAGTGAGGGACCGGCTCAGATGGTACACGCCCGCCGGGCAGGCGCTCGCGGGAGACGTAGGCCACGTCAGGGATGCGCACCTGGCCGGGGAACAACTGCATCATTCCATCGGCGCCGCTGACCAGGCCCAGTTTGCGGGGGACGACAAAGGCTCGCAGCGCAGCCAGGATTGCCCCGGCCAAGAGTGATTCTCGAAATCCTATCGCTTTCTCCACCAGCACGCCGTCAATCACTTCGCACAGCCGGTTCTCATGGGCCTCGATCGCGACCACGTCTGTCACCATTGCCTGGCCGGGCGGAGGATGGAGACGGACGCGCCGCGGCGGGATATCCCCGAGCCACTCCAGCAGATCGCCGAGCGTCCGGATTGGCGGAGAAGATGTGAGCAAAGTCGTCATCGTCACCTCGTGGTGTAGATCTATCTATTGTAGCCGCCAGCCGCCAAGGCGCCGACAGCCGGAGCACGCGAGGAGGCTATGTGTCCGTAAGCCTCTGACCCTACAAGCCTTGCGGCCTGTGTGGACAGGACAGGGGGTAGGGCGGGTCTTGACCTACCGCACGCGCGCATAAACCAAGAGGCTGGTCAAGAGCTGCCCCACGATGGCCGCCTTTTCCTGAACCCTGAACCCTCAACCCCGAACCCTTCGCCGACGCCGGTGTCGCTGCCGCCGGCATGGTAGAAGGTCTCTCCGTTCAGTTACGGGTATTTACTGAAGTCATGGGCATCCAGGGCGCGCGTTTTCTCGGGTTCGATGAGCGTTCGCCAGGGTTGGTTAGAGCAGGCCGTGCACGTGGCGCAGGAAAAGGAGACGAACTCGTCAAAAAGCCGGAGTTTCATTGGAATCTCCTGGAGATCGCCCAAAGGTGGCCATATAGATCCCTGAGGCTGGACGATAGCAGGGGTCCCATATCGATTGTCTTCGGCCGGATCCAGGGATGAGTTGAGCTGTAACCAGGCAGCGCGAGGGCAGGCGGCAAATCAAGATCGGCGGCCCTGCGTGCCCCCAGATCCTTCCAGGCGGGCAAGATGCCCGCCCTCCGAAGCTGAAAGCTGACTGCTGATAGCTGACCGCTGACCGCTGAAAGCTGCTACTCCATCGCCGCCTCATACATGGCCACGATGTTCTCCGGCGGCACCTCGGCCAGGATGTTATGCACTTGGCAGAAGACGAACCCGCCGCCGGGGGCGAAGGTGTCGATGTTCCGGCGGACGTGGTCCTTGACCTCCTGCGGGGTGCTGCGTGGCAGGATGGTTTGGGTGTCGCAGCCGCCGCCCCAGAAGGTGATGTCCTTGCCGAATTCCTTTTTGAGCCGGGCCGGCTCCATGTCCTTGGCGGCGATCTGGACCGGGTTGAGGATCTCGAAACCGGCCTCGATCAGATCGGGGATGAGCGGGTATACCCCGCCGCAGCAGTGCAGGAAGATCTTGATGTGCGGCTTGAGCCGCTTGATGTGCCGGGTGATGACCTGGTAGCGGGGTTTGAAGATCCGGCGGAACAACTCCGGCGAGAAGAACGGACCCTGCTGCGTGCCCAGATCATCTCCAAGCTGAATGACGTCCACATAGTCGCCGACGGCCGGCAGCAGCGCATCGAGCCCGGCGAGGTGCACTTCCACGAGCTTGTCCAGCAGAGCTTCGGCCTGGGCCGGCTCGGCCGCCAGGTCCACCAGGAAGTTGTCCATTCGCCGCAGGTACGAGGCCCACTCGAACAGGTTTGCACCGAAGGCGATCATAACCGCGCGGTCGTGGCGCTGGCGGAGGCCCTTGAGATGATCGCGCACCCGGGCGAGGTTCGCGTCGGTCAGGCCGGCCTCGTACATGGGCTCGGGCAGGGCCCCCCAGCACACCGACGCGCTCATGTCGCGGGTGATTTCCTGAAGGCGGTTCGCCCAATCGTCATCGCTGAACGGATGGATCGCCTGGCTGAAGTAGGTGCTGCCGGCAATCATGCGCGCGACTGGCCGGCCTTCGGCCGTGCAGGCATACCAATCGTCTCCCTTTCGGGTGAGGCCCACGTAGGCCGGCATCAGGCAGGGCGAGCCGTCCGGCAGCGTCCAATCCTGCCAACGGGTTCCGGGAAATTCCCGCCCGGCGTTGACGGCGTCGATCCTGAACTGATCGAGGTACCAGCTCTCGGGTTCGGCGAGCTGCTGGATCACGTCGAACACGCAGGTCTGTCCCGTGGTCACACCCAGGTGAGCCTTCAGGCGGTTGTAGGCGATGGCCTGGATGCCGGTGGAGCGCATGGCGCCACAATCGATGGGGACGCGGTCAGGTTCGTGGTGATTGAGGGCGGTCAGAACGCGCTCGCGAGAGGTCATGGGGTAAGCTCCTGATACGGCAGGAAGTATAAACCGCCGCCCGCGTGTGTGCCACTACATTCTTGAGCCGTGCGGAACATCCGAATTGTTCCCGCACGGCTCAAGAGCCGTGGCACACAAATCATGCTCCCGATTGTCTCACCACCGGGTACGGTCCTTCATGCTCACAGGAGCTCAACGGCAGGGCCTGAACCTTGCGGGAGCGACCGTTTTGTGGTACATAACTGGTTTGGATTTTTGCTGCTAGAGCCACATTGGCTGGGGAATGTGCCCCTTGGAACCCATTTCCACTGCCACAACCAAGCCGGTCGAGGTGCTGCTTCGCGTCCGCTACAGCGAGACGGACCAGATGGGCACTTTCTACAACTCGCGGGTGCTGGAATGGTTCGAGTGCGGCCGGACAGAGTGGCTGCGGGCCACCGGCTTGCCCTACGCGCAGATGGAGGCTCGTGGCGTGCTGCTGCCCGTAGTGGAGTCGCACGTTCAATACCTGGGTCGCGCCCGCTACGACGATCTGCTGCGGCTGACCGTCAGCGCCGCGATGGCCGGCCGGGCCACTCTCCGCTTCGACGTGAAGATCACCCATGCCTCCAGCGGAGCAGCGGTAGCGGCCGGGTACACCGTCCATGCCATTGTTGATTCCACCGGCAAGCCCATGCGGCCGCCGGCGTGGTTTTTGGAGGCCGTCGAAACAGGCGGCCGGACTGAGGAAAAAAACTCGTGAGCGAATCCTGCCGGATGCTGGTCAGTGGAAATGAGGCCATCGCCTTGGCGGCCCTCGATGGGGCTGTGGCCCTAGGCTCGGGTTATCCGGGCACCCCCTCGACCGAAATTCTCGAACAGTTCAGCGAACTGGGCGGCAACGCCCGCTGGGCCCCCAATGAAAAGGTGGCTTTGGAAGTGGCCATGGGCGTGGCTTTCGCCGGGGCCCGGGCCATCGTCACCATGAAGCATGTGGGCCTGAACGTGGCCGCCGATCCGTTGTTCACGGTGGCGTATAGCGGTGTGGATGGGGCGCTGGTGGTTGTTTCCGCTGACGACCCGGGCATGGCTTCCAGCCAGAACGAGCAGGATAACCGCCGCTTCGCGGTGGCCGCGGGCGTGCCCATGCTCGAACCGTCCGATTCGCAGGAAGCCTACGATTTCACGCTGGCCGCCATCGAGATTTCCGAGCGATGGCATACGCCGGTGTTGCTGCGGATGACCACGCGGGTCTGTCACTCCAAGACGATTCTGCGCGAACGCCGGCGGCTCGATGCCCCTGAGCCGAGATTCCGCCGTGACATCAAGGGCCGGGTCATGATTCCCGCCCACGCGCGCCCGGCCCATCGCCGTCTGCGGGCCAGGCTGGCCGAGATGCAGGCCTGGAACGAAACCTCGCCGCTTAACCGGCTTGAGCCGTGTGGCGCCGGCGTCTCGCCGGTGCTTGGTGGGGGGCGTGCATCCTGCACGCCTGAAGGCGGGCAAGATGCATGCTCCTTGCAAGGCGGGCAGGATGCCCGCCCTCCGAAGGAGGCTTGCCCCGCTGGTTCCAGGCTGGGCATTGTGACGTCCGGGGTCGCGTATATGCATGCCCGTGAGGCCGCCCCGGAGGCGAGCATCCTCAAGCTGGGGATGACCTACCCGCTGCCCATCGAGAAAATCCGGGCCTTTGCCAAGTCGGTGGATCGCTGTGTGGTCATCGAAGAGGGCGATCCGTACCTCGTCGAGCAACTGCGCACCGCCGGCATCGACGTTGAGGGCAAAGCCGAGCTCTTCCGCTTCGGCGAACTGGACGTCAAACGCGTCCGCCGCATCCTCGCCAATGAGGCGACCGATGAACCGCCGTTGCCGCCGGGCAAGCCGCCGGCGCTGTGTACGGCCTGCCCATACCGGCCGGTGTTCACCGCACTCCGTAAGCACGACTGCATCGTCTCCGGCGACATCGGCTGCTACACCCTGGGGGCCTTGCCGCCGCTGGAGGCCATGGATTCCCAGACGGTCATGGGAGCGTCGCTGGGCACCGGCCTGGGCCTGCGGCATGTCCTGCCGCCGGAGGAAGCCAGGCGGGTGGTCAGCGTCATCGGCGACAGCACTTTCATCCACAGCGGCATTACCGGGTTGGTGGAGATGGTGTACAACCCGCCGCCCACCGGACACGTGCTGGTGATTCTCGACAACGGCACGACGGCCATGACCGGCCGGCAGGAGCATCCGGGCACCGGCCGGACGCTGGACCACGCGCCGACCAACAAGGTCGTTCTCGAAGACCTGGTTCGCGCGGTGGGCATCCAGCGCGTTCACGTCGTCGATCCCGTGGCCGATCCGGCTGGCTTCGAGCGATTGCTGCTCGATTCGCTGGCCTCGAACGAACTGGCCGTGATCATCTCCCGCCGGCCGTGTATTCTGGCCGCGGGCAAGATCAAGGAATACGAACGCGCCGCCGCCGAGAAGTGCGGAGCGTGCAAGTAGATGGGCTTCCAGATGGAGAGATGCAAAGATGCGGCGATGGAGAGAATACGAACAGGCAAGTCTCTCCAGCTCTCACACTCTCTATCTTTGGCCGTAAAAAAAGGTACGATACACCCATGACCAATGGTGTCTCCAATGTAGTTTTCGCCGGCCTGGGCGGGCAGGGCGTGCTGAAGGGCGCTGACATTCTCGCCGACGCCGTGTTGCGGGCCGGCTTTGATGTGAAGAAGAGCGAAATCCACGGCATGTCCCAACGGGGCGGCTCGGTGACCAGCGATGTACGTTTTGGCGAGCGGGTGCTCAGCCCCATGGTGCCGGTCGGAGAGGCTGACTATGTGGTGGTGCTCTCGCCCGACCAGGTGGAGCGCAACCGCCCGTATCTCCGGGCCGGCGGCACGCTGATCACGCCGGACGCCGTACCGGCTGGCCTGAACCTGAACCCCAGGAGTCTCAACGTGGCTCTCCTGGGCGTGCTCAGTCGGTACCTGGATATTTCCGAAGATCACTGGCATGCGGCCATCAGGGCCAATCTGCCGGAGAAGGCACACGAGGCGAATCTTGCCGCATTCAAAGCAACCAGAGGATGCGGAGAGAGCGGAAAGTAATTGAACCGCGGAGACACAGAGGCGCAGAGAGTGCCAGAAAAGAAATAAGAGGAATTCTTCTCCGCGTCTCCGCGGCAAAAGAAGGTGGACTATGACTCAATCCTGGAACGACGGTGATTGCTCCTTCGATCCGGTCAGCGCTCCTGACTTCCTGCCAGGCGATCAGCTCCGCGCCCTGCAGCTTCAGCGGCTCAAGTCCGTGGTCAATTGGGCTTATCCGCGGGTGGAGCTCTATCGGAAACGCATGGAAGAGACCGGCCTGACCCCCGGCGACATCCGCTCGCTGGACGACGTTCGCCGGCTGCCCTTCACCACCAAGAAGGATTTGATCGATACCTATCCCTTCGGCCTGTTCGCCAGCAGCATGTCGGACATCGTCCGGCTGCACGCTTCCAGCGGCACCACCGGCCGGCCCATCGTCGTGGCCTACACCCAGGAGGACATCTCCGTCTGGGCCGAGGTCATGCACCGCTCTTTTGCGGCCTGCGGCCTGCACCGCGGGGACATCATCCAGAACGCCTATGGCTACGGCCTGTTCACCGGCGGGCTCGGGGCCCACTATGGGGCCGAGGCCCTGGGCGCCACGGTCATTCCCATGTCCGGCGGCAACAGCGACCGCCAGATCATGGTTATGAGAGATTTCGGCGTCACCGCGATCTGTTGTACGCCGAGTTATTTCATCCACCTGATCGAGCGAGCCGGTGAGTTGGGCGTGGACGTCAAGAAGCTGCCCATCCGGGCGGGCGTCTTCGGGGCCGAGCCCTGGACCGAGGGCATGCGCCGCCGCATCCAGGCCGAGAGCAACATCAAGGCCTACGATATCTACGGCCTGTCCGAGATCATCGGCCCCGGCGTCGGGATCGAATGCTGCCACCAGGACGGCCTGCACATCTTCGAGGATCATTTCCTCGTGGAGATCATCGATCCGGCCAGCGACCGGCCCTGCAAGGACGGCGAGGAGGGCGAACTGGTGCTCACCACGCTGAGCAAGCGGGCCATGCCCATCCTGCGCTACCGCACGCACGACATCACCGCCATCATCCCGGAGCCCTGCAAGTGCGGCCGGACCATCCGGCGGATTCAGCGGATTGCCCGGCGCAGCGACGACATGTTCATCATCCGCGGCGTCAACGTGTTCCCGTCACAGATCGAGACGGCCCTGCTGGCCGCGGAGGGAACGCTGCCGCACTACCAGATCACGCTTACACGGGACAAAGGCCTGGATCAGATCGAGGTCCAGGTAGAGGTGACGCCCGATTTGTTCGGCGACAAGATCGGAGCACTGGAGGGTTTGCAGAACAAGCTCGAAAGCTCGCTGGAACGGACCCTGGGCCTGCGGGCGGACGTCCGCCTCGTGGAGCCGCACACGCTCGCCCGCAGCGAGGGCAAGGCCCGGCGGGTCAAGGACCTGCGGAATTTGTAGCATCGAGAATGTCTAATGCCCAAATCCTAATGTCTGATGAAGTCCCAATGACGAAATGTCTAATGACCAAACGGCGTTGGCTCTGAATTAGGCATTGGTGCTTAGTCATTCTTTAGACATTGGTCATTAGGCATTAGTCATTCATTGGAGCCACACGATGAAACTGCACCAACTCTCGCTCTTCCTGGAAAACCGCCCCGGCCATCTGATCGCCCCCTGCAAGGCCCTGGCCGAGGCGGGGATCAACATCCTCACGCTCTCAGTGGCCGATACCCAGCGTTTCGGGATCCTCCGGTTCGTGGTCCGCGACTGGGAGAAGGCCAAGGCCGTGCTCACCGAGCGGGGCCACGTCGTGAACGTCACCGAGGTGGTGGCCGTCGAGGTCACCGACCGGCCCGGCGGGCTGGTCGAGATCCTGGAGACCATCGGCGCCGCCGGGGTCAACGTCGACTACATGTACGCCTTCACGTTCAAACGCGGCGAGCGCGGCGCCCTGCTCTTCCGTTTCGACGATACCGACCGGGGCATTGCCGCCCTGAAGGCCAAAGGTATCGGCGTGCTGGGGTGCGAGGAGCTGTACCGCCTGCTGGAAGCCAAGTGACGGGTTTGAACGGGAGAAAACAGAGCGAATCGGGGGGAAAATCTCTGTTACCTCCTGTTCAAATCATATTTTCCGCGGCGACCCCACGCGAAGGTGCGACCGCCAGACACACGATCTGTGTGCCACCGATGTGTACGATGGCTGTGTGCCACGGCTCTTGAGCCGTGCTGGACTGCTTCGGGTATACCGCACCGCTCAAGAGCAGTGGCACACACGGACAGCGGTGCAGACGGACAGTGGCACACACAGTGCGGCGGCGGGCCCCGGGGCGTATCGCAGGGTCGCCCACGCTCCTGCCGACCTCCAAGGTTCGCACCCTGCACGGCTGGCATCCCGAGCCGGTTTCCGATAAGCTGAACGTCGATCTAACCAAGGAGGTTGAGCTATGGAAAAACGCATCACACGACGACGATTTGGAGCCGGGATTGCGGCAGTGGGCGCGGCGGTGGCGGCCCGGCCGGCACTGGGTACCCTGGGGGCCAACGAGCGCATCCGGCTGGGCATCATCGGCGTGGGTAATCGTGGCGACCAGATGATAGACGCCTTCATAAAGCACGCCGACTGCGAGTTCACCGCCATCTGCGACGTCTACGAGCCCTACATCGAATTTGCCAAGCAGAAGGTCGGCGGCAACCCGTTCACCACCGGCGATTACCGCAAGGTTCTGGACCGCAAAGATGTGGACGCCGTCGTGATCGCCACGCCCGACCACTGGCATGCCCTCCAGTTCATCGACGCCTGCAAGGCTGGCAAGGACATATACGTCGAGAAGCCGCTTTCGCTGGTCGTGGCCGAAGGGCGCAAGATGGTCGAGGCGGCCAAGAAGTACGACCGCATCACCCAGATGGGCACGCAGCGGCGCTCGGCCCCGGTTTGCCGACGAATTGCCGAACTGGTGCAGTCCGGGGCGCTCGGCAAGGTGATGGCCGCCCGGTGCGTCCACATCAGCAATGAGTATCCCATGGGCATGGGTCGCGTGCCCGACAGCGATCCGCCGCCCGGCCTCGACTGGGACATGTGGCTGGGGCCCGCGCCCAAGGTTCCCTACAACGAGAACCGCTGCTTCTACAAGTTTCGCTGGTTCCGCAGCTACTCCGGCGGGCAGGTCACCAACATGGCCACGCACTATATCGACATGCTGCACATGGCCCTGGGCGAACCGTCACCCCTCGGCGTCTTCGCCGGCGGCGGACGTTACGTGCTCGACGACGGCCGCGAGATCCCCGATACCATGGAGGTCGTCTGGGAATATCCCGGCCTGATGATCAACTACACCCAATACAACGCCAACCGCGCGCCCGTCTCCAGCGTCAAGGGCCGCAACGCCGAGGTCGAAATCCGCGGCACGGAGGGAACTCTCTACTACGCCGGCGGGCGAATTGAGATCGTGCCGGAGGATGTCCGGCTCGAACCCCTGCCCGCGCTGGATCCGCGCAAACGCCAGGAGAACGCCCGTCAGGCCCGGGCCATCAGGCCCGCCCGCGAACCCCTGGTCGAGACCGGCCGGCTGGATCCGGCCGATCACGCGCGCAATTTCCTGGACTGCGTGAAGACCCGCAAGCCGTGCCATTGCCCGGTGGAACTCGGTCATCGCTCGACGGCCGCCACGTTGCTGGCCAACCTGGCCTACGACCGCAAGCGCTACCTCGCCTGGGACGCCGAGAAGGAGCAGATCACCAACGATCCCGAGGCCAACAAGCTGCTCTCGTACGAGTATCGCGCGCCGTGGAAACTGGAGTTGTAGTGAAGCGAGCAGTGAAGCGGCTGGCCGGCGAGTAATTGTCCGGCCAACGGCACAGAACTTGGCCGCTGTGGCGAAAGCGGCCGGTACAGAGCCCGGCCGCTACGGCGGGAACGGTTCGGCGACGAACGGCCGGTGCGGAGCCCGGCGGCTACAGGTGGCGCGAAATGTCCCCGCTGAATGGCTGTGCGCGATAGCGAGGCAGCCAGGCGTCTGTTTGTGTGCCACGGCTCTTGAGCCGTGTTGCGGTGGCACCGGCATATCGGAGGGCGGGCATCTTGCCCGCCTTTCTGAGCCCGAACGGGGGGCGGGCATTTTGCCCGCCTTTTTGCATCCGAACGGCGGTGCCCATTTTGTCCGGCAAACGGCACGGAACCTGACCGCTATGGCGAAAACGGCCGGTACAGAGCCCGGCCGCTACGGCGGGAACGATTCGGCGGCGAACGGCCGGTACGGAGCCCGGCCGTTACAACGGGAACGGTTCGGTGCCGAACGGCCGGTGCGGAGCCCGGCCGCTACGCAATTGTGGGGGAGCGGCCGGTCATCCAGCCTTCGCCCGGCGGCCGGCCGGTCGCGTTGTCGCCGCAGGTGGCTGTGACGCATCCTGCGGGTAGTTCGGGCTCAGTAATATGTTCTGACGCTTCATCTGGAGCCTGCCGTCTTTGACATAGGGCTCACCTCGCTCACCAAGATGCCTTTCCAGCCGGTGCCGCCAGGTTTCCAGCGTCTCCCGGTGGGCCGGATGGGGGGCGAGGTCGGTCAGTTCGTGGGGATCGTTCTGGAGGTCGAAGAGCTGTTCCTGGCCGGTGTGGGCATGGAGGATGTATTTCCATTGGCCGTCGGTTAGGGCGTTCCACCAGCCGGAGCCGCGATAAGACTGGCTGTGCTCCAGATCGATGTAAGGACGCCAGGCGGGCGAGACGCCCGCCTCCCCGTGTGACGTGCCCCCGGCCTTGCCGTGCAGCAGGTTGAGCAAACTCCGGCCATCGAAGGGGGCCGATTCCCTCGCTTGCGCTTCGGGCTCAGCGATGCCCGCCGCTTCGAGGAACGTCGGCAGGATGTCGCGCAGTTCCACGGGTTCGGCGCGAACCTGGCCGCGCGGGGCGTCACGGGTGGCGGCCAGGCTAGCCGGCCAGCGGACCAGCAGGGGGATGCGGGCCGAGCCCTCGTAGGCATAGGTCTTGCGCCACAGATGGTGGTCGCCGAGCATGTCCCCGTGATCCGATGTGAACAGAATCAGCGTGTTCTCCAGCAGGCCGCGCTTGGCCAGTACGGCCAGGATCCGGCCGATCTGCTCGTCGATGAAGCTGATATTGCCGTAGTAGGCCCGGCGGGCGGCCCGCACGATATCCGGCCCGAGGTTGCCGTGCCAGGGGGCGTTATCCTGCGGATCGACCTGAACGTCGTGCCGGCCGGCCCAGTCGCCGATCGCCGCCGGCGGCACCTCCGCGTCTGCGTACACCTTCAGGAACCGCTCCGGTGGGTCGTAGGGGCTGTGCGGCCGGGCGAAAGAGACCATCAGAAAGAAGGGTTCGCTGCCCCGGTATTCCTTCAGGAAGCGCACGGCCACGTCGCCCGTCCAGCGCGTGGGGTGCAGTTCTTCGGGCAGCTTGTAGGCCCCCGCGCGGTAATCGTTGAAGCCGATGCCCGTCGCGTCGGGATCCAGCGTGGGGGCCATCGAGTAGAACCAGCTTCGATAGTCGCTGCGAAAGTCGGGAGACTCCGCCCGGCGGGACTCATCCAGCAGGGCGAAGTGGAAGCCGTGCAGGTTGCGCTGGGGGGAGTAGTGCAGCTTGCCGACGGCCATGGTGTAGTATCCGGCGTCGCGCAGCATCTGCTGCATCTCGCGAGGGTATTTTGGGGCAACGCGATGGTAGCCGAGCATGCCGTGCCGCCACGGCGAGAGGCCAGTAAGCAAGGCCGCCCGCGCCGGCGTGCAGGAGGGCGTGGAACTGTACGCACACCGAAACCGCGCCCCCTCGGTCGCAAGGCGGTCCAGGTGGGGCGTACGGATGACGGAGTTGCCGTCCACCCCAAGACAGTCGCCGCGCATCTGGTCGGCCATGAGCAGGAGGATGTTGGGGCGGGAGGCGGCGTAAGTGGGAGCGGACAGGATCAGGCAAACCAATGTGGCGGTGAGGGGAAGAAGCGGGGACGATGTTCGCACTGGGGTACTCCTTTCAAGAGTTGATTGCCTTTCAAGGCCACGGCCGCCGGCGGTGCGATTTGAAAAGCTCCGAGCGGCTCGCCGTTCTTCCTCGCCCATTCGATCTATTGCCGGTTGCTTTTCCGCGGCTCTGTCCTGGGGCTGATTCTCTCTCCAGGATTTCTGACGAAAATGGAACTCTGTTGCCGGGCGCCAGTATACCCGCTGCCGGCTCTGGGCGGCGCCATGTGCAGTTCCTCCGACAACGCGAGGGTGTCTGAAACGCGAACACGCAGCAATTGCCGGTCGGAATATGAGTCCCGAAGGCCTTACTGAAGCAGCAGTGGCGAACGGGAAGCATCATCCATCCTGAACCCACAACCCTGTGCCCTGAACTCCAGATCCTGAACCCCGAACCCTGAACCCTCCTTCCGTCCCGCAAGCCCTTGCGGGGAGGGCCAATCGCGCGTAGGGTATCAGCATTAGCCCGGCCGGCGCCTGGCGGCACGGCCCGGAAGAGGATTTCCTTTCTTCATTTGAGTCGGAGGCTTGTTATGGGCAGCAAGGTGTCACGTCGTTCTTTTCTCCGGACTTCAGCCGTCGGTGCGTCCGCGGTGGCGCTGGCTTCGGCAGGCAGTGCCCGCGGGTTCGCCGCTAACGAAAAAGTCCAGCTCGGCTGGATCGGTTACGGCGGGCGGGCCACCGGGTTGATGCAGAAAATCCTCAAGAGCTGCCCGGACGCGCGCATCGCGGCCATCTGCGATCTCAAGCCGAATCGCATCGAGGCCGGTCAGAAAGATGCCGAGCGTGACAAGCCCAGGGGCTACACCGACCTCCGCGAGATGATGGACAAGGAAAAGCTCGACGGCATCCTCGTGGTCACCGAGCCGAACAAGCACGCCGAGACGGTGATTCCGGTGCTGGAGCGCAACATTCACTGCTTCGCCGAGAAGCCGATGGACATTACCGTCGAGGCCTGTGATGCGATTACCGTTGCGGCCCGCAAATCCAAGGGCATCTATCAGATCGGTACGCAACGCCGGTATCACCCGACGTACATCAAGGCCATGAAGGCCATCCATGACGGGCTGATGGGGCGGGTCACTTTCATGCAGGGGGGCTGGCATTGGTCGAGCGATCCGTCCGGCGCGCCGGTGGCCCGCGACGGCGGCCGGCTCATCGAACAGGCCAGCCATCACATGGACGTCATGTCCTGGGTCATGAAGAACCAGCACCCGACCACCTGCGTGGCCATGGCCTTCCAGGACCAGTCGCTCGTGCCGGGCTCGCAGCTTAACAACCCCAACGAATTCTCCGAGACCAAGTCCGCCACCATCTTCAAGTTCCCCGACGGCGTTCTGTTCTCGTATACGCACCTGTGGGTCCTGCCGGGCAAGTACGATGAGGAAATCCTGCTGGCCTTCGGTCAGAAGGGGGGCATGGACTTCAACGAAGGTCTCTACACCGGCCGGGACGAGAAAGAGCAGCGTTTCGGCCCCAGGATCGGCAAGGGCTGGGACGAGGGCAGCACCGAGGAACTGATCGATTTCGTGGACAACATCAAGACCGGCGGCAAGCGCGTCCCCAACGCCAACGTCGAGACCGGGCGCATCTGCTCGCTCATGTGCATCATGGGGCGCATGGCCATGGTCAACAAGGCCAAGAACGCCTATGAGCCCAGCGTGGTCAAGTGGGAGGATCTCAAGTCGACCACCGATCTGCCGGCCAAGGCGTAGTGACGAGCCGGGAACTGAAAACTGAGAACTGAGAACTGAGAACTCAAAACTGAGAACTCAGAACTGAGAACGGCTGGTGCGAGAATTCTCTCTCGCACCAGCTTCGTTCGCAATGCGCTTCCCGCGAAGGTGAAACCATGAGGCGAATGTGCAGCCTGTTGACCGGGTGTTTGTGGCTGGGGGTCGTGGTTCAGCCGCTTTTGGCCCAGACGGAGAATCTCAAACGCGCGACGGCTACTCAGCCCGCACGGTCCGTCGCCGAACGGGCCTCGTGCTCCACGCTGTGCTTGAACGCGGCGAAGCATCCGGCCGAGGCGGCGTTCAAGACCATCGCCGAGATGGGCTACCGCTACATCGACCTGTCGGCTCTAAGTTTCTGCCGGCACATCGACGTGCGCGCCCTGCTGGAGGATTTCGACAGGGAGACCGCCCGGGTGGAGGCCGCCCTGAAGGCCAACAAACTGGGCGTCTCAAACCTCACGTACGACTCATTCCACGGCCGGCCGTTCGACCAATTCAAGAAAGAGTTCGAGGCCCTGGCGAAATTCGCGGCGCACGTCAGGGCGCCGGTAATCAACCTGATGGCGCCCCCGGCCAAGGCGAACCGGGACGAGGCCGTCGAAAAACTCAAGGAGCTCGTGGCCATCGCCAGGCGGCACGGCGTCATTCTGACCGTTGAGACGCACGCCGGGCAACTCACCGAACTGCCGGCCGACGCCCTCTGGCTGTGCAGGCAGGTGCCCGGCCTGGGGCTGACCCTGGACCCCAGCCATTACTATGCCGGCCCCCACCAGGGCAAGCCCTTCGATGAACTCTACCCCTACGTGAAAGGCACCGGCTTCCGGGCCGGAGGCATGAGCTGGGACACCATCCAGTCGCCGTGGGGCACCGGGCCGATTGATTTCGCAAAGATCGTGCGCGACCTAGAAAAGGCCGGGTACCAGGGTTACTACGTGAGCGAGTACCTGGACGGGTTCCAGGGACGCGACGCAGTGGCGGAATCGAAGAAGTTTCTGGAGTGGATCAAGTCGCTGCAGCGCCGTCAGTGATCGCGGGCGGTCACGACTTTCCGACCACGTCCGCCGCGGAGGCTCCGGCGAAACGGGCTTTGACGGGATTGCGGCCGGCCCGCCGGTCGCTTTGAACGGCGGGGCGTGCCAGAACCTTTTGGGAGCTACCCGGCTGCTCCAGGGAGCTTCTTCGGCACATGTGCACGTTGCAACCGAACAGCCCTTTGCACTTCTGGCACACGGAACGCCTCCTTGGATGCGGTCGGGTACTGGCAAATGCCGCAAAATAATCGTGCGCGAATATGCGACACTAAGCCGTGGACTTCCTGCCGCACGGCTGCGCGGTATCGGAAGCGTCGCAAGATCGCGCACCGTCCTCTATTCCATAGGTAGTGAAATACACTGCATAAGTCAAGCCCATGTGGACTTATTGTGTGCGGGCTGTTGAATAAGGAATGCTTCTTTGTGCGCAAAGCCCGGAGACGGCGCACGTTATGTGCGGCCGTCTCCTGTTGTGCGAGGCAGATCAGCAGCATTCCGACCGGTCGCCTGGTCGGCGGGCTCGCGGCCGGTGCCGTGCAAGTGTCGGAGGAGCTACTTTCGTGGGGTGGCCGTCGCCAGCGTGGCATGGCCTTGCGTCGGCGTGGTCTTGGTTACGTGAGTGGTTTCGCCGCAGCAGGCCGGCTCCGCCGGTCTGTAGATCCTGACGGTGCTGGTAGGACAGACCGGCGTGACTTCGGCTACCCACCGATAGCGGGTGCGATTGGTCCACTCGGTGTAGCGGGTGCGGACAACCCTGCAGGGGTTGCAGGGATCACGCCGGCAAACCGTGCGGACGCGGGCCACCGGCTGGCATTCGCGCACCAGCCGGTAGGTAGTTCGCACCGGGCAGTCGCAGGTCTGAGCCGTGGGATAGACCCTGATTTCCCCCGGGCAGGCGCTGGTCTCCGCCGGGCAGGCTGCGCAAGGCGAGCCCGTTGGGCAGGGCGATTCGCTGCGTGCTTCGCCGCCGCCGGGGCACGGTTGCCCGGGCCGGCATGGTGAACTGGGAGTGGTGGACACCTGCGTGACCTGGACGTCGGTGTTCTGTGCGCTGCTCTGAATCTCCACTGATTCACCGCAACAGGCACGGTCGGCCCAGGCGGATGCGGGCGAGATCATGAATCCCGCAACTGCCAGGCAAAGGGTGAACCTCTTCATAGGTGGCTCCTGAATAGAGAAGTACTTGTCGGTCAAGCCGTAGAGGCAAACACCTCTACAGGCGCCTGGTGCTTATGATGGAGCTTGTGTTGTCCCCCGTCCCGGATGGTCGTTCCCCGAAGTGACCGGATTGCCCCGTGTCGAAAAGTGCCATGGATATCCGACCTGTTCGATACTATGCGGCGATGGCCGTCTGGTCCAGAGTGTTGCTTTCGGCGCGGGGCGCGGATGAATGTCTCTTCAGACGCGAATCGCGGACGGTCATGTGGACATCCGCGGCGACCTCAGGTCGTGTGCGAGTTGTGGCGGGGAAAACTGACCGTGAAGATGGTGCCGGTCTGGGGGGTGGAAGTAAATGCAACCTTGCCGTGCAGGTATCGTTCTGTCAGCAGCTTGATGCTGTAGGTGCCCAGGCCGCGGCCGGGCCCCTTGGTGGAGAAGGAGCGCTGGAAGACCTGCAATTGAACCTCGCGGGGCATGGCTCCCTGGTTGTGTACCCAGAACTCAACCTGCTCGTTGTTGGCTCGGCATCCGATGGTTACCGTGCCGCCTGGCGGAGAGGCTTCCAAAGCGTTCTTGAGCATGTTGCCCAGAATGCGGGTCAGCAGAAGCTTGTCGCTCAGGAAGGTGACCCGGGCCGCGGCGGAATGAAGTTGAAGCTTGCGGTCCTGGGCCACTTCCAGGCAGCGGGCAGACTCAATCACGTCGGTCAGCGCTTGCGCCGTATCCACCGGCTCCCAGCGAACGGTGAGATCCTGGGTTTCAGCCAGGCTCAGATCGCGATGCGAGCGAATCTCCTCCGCCAGCTCGCGAACCAGCCGGGCAATCAGCCGGCTTATCTCGGGAATCTCGTTCTGCGGGACGCGGGTCAGGAGCTCGGCATAACCCATCACCCCGGCGGTCATGTTCAGCAGGTCGTGGAAGAAAACCCGTTCGAGCACCCGCCGGCGCTTCTCGTGGCTGATGTCGGTCAGGGTCAGAACGGTGAACATCTCGCCGTCCAGTCTGAAGGGGGTGGAAGTGGCCCGCAGATCCAGGGCCGTCCCGGTGTTCTGGATGATACGGCATTCCTGGACGGTTTCGATTCCATCCTGGCAAAGCGAGATGGCGCGGGCGGCCCCGCAGGCCTCGCAGGCTTCCGTTTTGCCGCAGCCCGGGCCATGATCCCAGGCGTGTTCGCAATCCAGAACATCGCCGGGACGCAGGCCGAGCACACAGTCGAGCTCGACGCAGCCGAGCAGATTAAGCAGCGTGCGGTTGGCAAAAACGATCTCTCGTTGCCTGTTGAGGATGAGCAGGGGATGTGGCAGGGCGTTGAATAGCTGGCATACTTCGCCCATGGCCTGAAAGCGGGCGGCCTGCTGGCGGACCGTTTCGTCAGCCGCCTCGGCACGACGCTCAAGTATCCTTATATGCAGGCTGGGCAGAGCCACACAACGCTCCCGGGTCGAACTTGTCGAGTTAGCTTCTTTTCACTTACTCCTATTCTACAGTTTTGCCGTCCGATTCCAAGAGGGAATGTCGTCCCCTTTTTGACGGCAGCTTTTCCCTCATGGTACTACGACCGGCAGAGCGGCAGGGTCGGTTTGCTCCTCATGAACGCCGAAAACCGCCAGCATCCCGGCACAGAACTCGGGCAGGTCGTCGGGACCTCTGCTGGAGACGAAGTTGCGGTCGCGAACGCAGGGGGCATCCTGCCAGATCGCCCCGGCATTGATGAGATCATCTTTAATCCCCGGCGAGCCGGTGACGTGGACGCCGTTGTACACGCCGGCGGAGATCGGGATCCAGCCGCCGTGGCAGATGGCGGCCACGAGCTTGGCTGCCTGGGCGAACTCGCGGACCAGTCGCAGCACGCACGGATCGCGGCGAAGCCGGTCGGGCATCCAGCCGCCCGGGATGACCACCCCGTCGAAATCCGAGGAGCTCAGATCCTGAATCGCGATTTCGCTCGGGCAGGGATACCCGTGCTTGCCCCGGTAGCTCCGCCCGGCTTCGGGGCCGGCCACGGTCACGAGCGCGCCCGCCTCCCGAAGCCGAAGCCGGGGATACCACAGTTCCAGATCTTCATAGTCGTCGGCCACGAAGATCAGAAAACGTCGATTACAGAGGGGACCCACGCAAGCCATAGCACCATCCTCCCCGTGAAAGCCGCAGCCGAAATGGGCTCCTGATTCTATTCGCTTCCCCATTCCCCTGGTCACTGTCGATGGCGCAGTTCGCCCGAAGAATTTTGATTCGACTATGACGGCAGGGGTTTTGCGGAGAATAATGGGATGGTTCAGTTGCGAGATGCCAGGGCACACGCCGGAAGCGTTGACGATCAATCGCGCGGGAGCCCACTACGAATTTCCAGGGCTTTTTCTGATTGGCGCGCGGATGTGCCCGCTGCTCTAAGACACGGCTGCATACACAGTTCAGCGCAGCAGGCCTCGCCCGGTGGCCGCAACAGCGGCAGAGGGTAAAACCGGCTGGACCAGGCTTCGTCTTGTGAATTTGCCAGGACGGCTCGTTTTCGATTCCCAAGCAGATTTTCATCGTTTTTGCCACGCCACGCTGGCGGTCTGCGCCAGGGGCGTGGTGTGTGAACTGCCCGCCGGCGATTTGACGGCAACCGGGTTTCATCCTGGCGCGGTGCTGCGAACGGCTGGATTGAACAACGTAACACCGGTTGGTTTCAAAGCTTGCACAGAATTTCCGGGTGCGGCTGACGGGGACGGAGTCTGCCTGCTGCAGGTTTAAGGTGAGAAGAATCCGGCCTGTTTTTGATTAGCCCGGAGGCATAGGGTAAACTCCTGTGTGGCATGTGAGGCTGAGCTGCAGACAGATTTCAGTTCTCTTGCTACCCCGGGGGAGGGAACTGCATTTCCTTCGGAACAAAGCATGCTGGGCCTGCGGGAAGAGACGCCTTTTAGATTCCCAGTAGTCATTTGCAAGCGTTTAGACGAGGGGCTGTCACGTTGAAAGGGGATGGCCGTTCTGTATTGGCCTGTATTGGCGCGGTAACGCCAAAGGATTGCCGGGGCTGGTGGGGGGGCCATGCGTTGAACGCAATGGTCTGCCAGGCCGGGTGGATAACGGGAGCGCTGTGGGGTATTCGCGAGGAGTCAAGGAATGACACGGGGCGAGACGAATGGAACGAAGTTGACCGCTGATGATCCGGGTGGCAAGGAGGGTAGTGGGGTTCCAGGAGGGGAAGCGAGTGTGGAAGGGGTGGTATTAGCCGGTGTTCATGCATGGGGCGAGTGCGTTCTGGAAAGCGTGTTATGCCGGCCGCTGTTCCCGGTGGCGGGTTATCCGCTGATTGGGCACACACTGAACTGGCTGCGCGAGGGGGGTATCCGAAAGATCAGCATTTGCGCCAATAGCGACACGAGCACACTTCGAAGACATCTGGGGGGCGGGCCAACCTCGGCTCTGGAGTTGCACTACTACGAAGACAAAATGCCGCGTGGTCCGGCCGGCTGCGCGCGGGATGCGATGATCAACAGCGGTGCGGACACCTTCGTGGTGGTGGAAGGCACGATTCTGCCGCAGGTCAATATTGCCGAGCTGCTGGCCGCGCACCGGAGTTCGGGCGCGGTCTTGACCGTGGTGGTGACGGATCGCGAGCCGGGCCGGCGCGGTTGCGAAACGCCCCAGGCGGAGCGGCTGGAACCGGTGGGCGTGTATGTCTTTTCAGCGGCGGCGCTGGAGCACGTGTCGCCCCGGGGTTACCAGGACATCAAGGAGACGCTGGTCCCGCTGCTGTACGGCAAGGGGCTGCGACTGCGCACTTACACCGTGAGCAGCGCCCAGGCGCCCCGGGTAACCAATGCCGCCTCGTACATGGCGATGAGCAAGTGGGCGGTGGAGCGTCTGGCGGTGGAGGGATCCACGCCGGAGGGTTACGTGAAAATCCAGGAGGCGCTGATCCATGAGTCGGCCCGGTTGCACGCCAGCGCGCGGTTCGTCGGGCCGGTGTTGATCGGGCCGCATTGCCGGATCGACGAGGACGCGATGGTGATCGGCCCGACCTCGGTGGGAGCCGGCTGTGTGATCGGGCGCCAGGCGGTGGTGAGCCGATCGGTGTTGTGGACCGCGTGCCAGGTGGGGGCGGGTGCGGTCCTGGACCAGTGCATCCTGACGGATGCCGCCGCTGTCCAGGACGAGATGGTCATGCGCGAGATGGTGTGTCTGGCCCGGCCCCGTCGATGGAACTGGACGGAACGCCTTCGTGCCTGGCCGTGGGGTACCAGGAGCCGGACGACGGTGACGTATGTTCCCGCCGCTGTCCCGGCAATGCCTGTGGTGGGCAAGGCCAGGTCTCCGAATGTGGTTGTCAAATCCGACCTCAAGCGGATGGCCGCCTCATCGGCGGTGCACGGCGCGAGAGAAGGAGATTGCTGATGTTGGAGCCCGGTGGGCCCGAAACTCGGGGGAATTCAAGCGGGTCGGGAGAGATCGTTCCCGCTTCGGGGCGCGGCGAAATGCCGGCCGTCCCGACGCCGGTGGAAGTGATCCCCTACACCGATGCGCCCGTGGCGTCCAACCCCGGTTACACTCTGCTGGCCGGGTTGTTGCGTCGCAAGTGGCTGATTCTGAGCATTTTCTTTCTGATCTCAGCGGCGACCATTCCGTTCATCTGGATCATCGTGAAACCGCAGTACCGTTCCACGGCCGTGCTACGGGTGGAACCGGTGGTGCCCAGGCTGATCTTCGAGAGCAAGGACGACAATACCGGCCTGTACGCGAATTATCTCAACACGGAAGTGGGTACCATTCGAAGCCCCAAGGTGCTGTCGCGGGTGCTGGATCGTCCGCGAATTCAATCCACTTTCTGGTATCGGGAGGAAGGCAGGAAGATCACCGGGGGCCAGGCCCCGGCCCAGGAGCGGCTGCCGGAAGACTTGAGCGTGCTGCCGCGTCCCCAGACGTACTTCATCGATATTTCGATGTACACGCAGAAGCCTGAAGAAGCCAAGCTGATCGTGGACGCGGTGGCGGATGCGTATCTGCAGTTCAATGAAGAGACGCGCAATGACGAACGAGCCCGCGCCCTGGACACCCTCCGGCAGGAGCGCGACGCCCTGGATCTGCATATCCGGGGCAAGATCCAGCAGATGCACCAGGAAGCCCGGCGGGTGGGGACGATCGACACCATCGAACTCAGATCGAAGTGGAGGACGCAGTTGAGCGAGCTCGAGGCCAGGCGGAACACGCTGGACCTCGAGATCAGGACGTTGTCCGACAAGATTGAATCGCTGACTCGTTCCAGCGGCCCGGCTTCGGAAACGCAACCGGCCGATTCACCGTTCTTCGCCTCGGACCCGGAATGGCGGCGTTTGAACCTGGAGGCCAAGGCGGCCCGCAACCGCCTGGAGACCGCCCGGCTCCAGTTCGGCGAGCGCAGCACCCGGATCCGGGAGCTCAAGATGGTAGTGGCCCATGCCGAGGCCCAGCTCCGGGATCGCGAACAGCAGATCCAGGAGGAACTGGAGCGGGGCGGCTCCACGGGGCAGGCCATCGCCGCGATCAACGATCCCAAGAGCCTTGCGGAGCTCAAGCGGCTCAGGGAGATGGAACTTGGCTACTATGACGAAATGGTGGACAAGCTCCAGAAGCGGGTTGATGAGGCCGGCACGGTGGCCATGAAGGTGGCCGATTACGAGCAGGAAATCAACCATCTCAAGGATCTGTACCAGGAATATCAACGGCGGATCGAGGTGCTGGAGAGCGAGATCAAGGCCCCGGCCCGCGTAAACATCATGTCCTACGGGACGACGTCCTCCCAGCCGGATCGAGACCGGCGATTCCTGTTCACGGCGATGGCCCTGATGGGCGCGATGGCCCTGGGGTTGTCGGTCGGCTATCTGCGGGTCACTACCGACCGCAGAATCCACGAATTGAGCGAAGTCAGCGCGACCTCGCCGGGGCCGTTCCTGGGCAAGCTGCCGAGGGTACATCCCGGCAGTCTGCCGCCCGACCTGGGGGGCACGGAAATGGTCTTGAGATCTCCCTCGCGGGCGGATCGCGCACGCTATGCACTGATGGAAAGCATCCGCATGGTCCGGACCTCGCTGCTGGAGCGGGTGGCCCGCACCGGCGAGAAGGTTCTGCTGATCACCAGTTCGCAGTCGGAGAGCGGTAAATCGAGCGTGGCGGTGCTGCTGGCCAGGTCGCTGGCGATGATCGGCAAGCGCGTACTGCTGGTCGAAGGCGATCTGCGCCGTCCAACGCTGGCTCAGCGGCTTTCGATCGAAACCACGCACGGACTTGCCGAGGTCCTGACCGGCCGGGTCACCGACTCCGAAGCCATCGATGGTTCGCACCATCTCGCCTTTGATGTGATCGCGGCGGGCGACATTCCCGAGGATTTCGACCTGGAATTGCTGTCCAACGGCGCCTTCAGCGGTTGCGTGCAGCGGTGGCGGCGGATGTACGATTTCGTGGTGCTGGACAGTCCGCCGGTGCTGCCGGTGGCGGATGCGCGCATTCTGGCGGGACATGCGGACGGGGCCATCATGGTGGTACGGGCCGGGCACGATACCCGACCGGATACCGTGGAAGCGTTCTCGCTACTGGGGGCTGCTGGCGGCAAGCTGCTCGGGACGGTGTTCATCGGTGGACCGTCAGAGCGCGATTACGAATACGGCAAGGCGTATGGCTACGGATATGACAGTGCATACGGCTTCGGAAGCCCCGGTTCCAAGTCGGGCAAAGGTGGCGATGCGGCGACGCCGCGGGAGTCGCTGGCCTGAATCAGAATGACCCACCACTATATCACCGTGCGCGATCCTGCGACACGCCTTTGGGCACGCCGCCAGATCATGTATGCCACTGCTGAAGCGTGCCAGCACGGCTCAAGAGCCGTGGCACACAAAGCACCCTCTTTGCTGTCTGATCATCGCACACGGTCATTTGGGTACGAATCGTAATTTCCGGCGTTGATGCGGGAAGCGTTTCATGAGCCTCATCCCTCTCGTTCTTGACTGTGCCGTGCCTTATGCGCGGGGTTCAGTGCGGCCGGTGTCGCTGCTGACCCTTCCGCTGGGTGCCGGGACTGTGCTGGACCACCTGGTCAGCCAGGTGGAAAAGGTCGGACATGGGGAGATCCTGGTCCTGAGCAGTTGTCTGTCGGCCACGGACCCGGTGTTTAAACGGAGCGGCACGTTGCCCGTTCGGCCGGTCCAGTTGGAGACCTTGGCGCAGAAGCTGGAGCGGTATGAGGCCTCGGATTATCTGCTGGTCGTGGACCCGCGGCTGTGGCCGACCACGGGGTATCAATTCGAGGAATGTCAGCATCTTACCGAGGAGTATCACGGCGCTACGCACATGATTGCCTTAGGCGGCCATCGCGAGAGTACGCGCGAACGCGTGGAACGTGATGAGAACGGGAACGTACGTCGTGTTCAACGGCTGTATGCACCCAAGAACTGGTCCGAGGTGAGCGGGGCGAACATCACCTGCTCGATGGCGCCTCTGCGGGCGGCGATTGGGATACGGTTCGTCTTTCCGCTGGAACTGCGGGCGGCCTTGTCGGCCATGGGGGTGTTGAGCCGGGACGTGGCTTTGAATTGCGACGTGTTCCGGCTGGGTACGGAGTCGGGCTTCCTGGCCTTGAGCGAGCGGATCATCTCGGACGTCTGCCGACAGGAGGTGGAAGGTTTCGAGAAACGCGGCGAAGAGGTGCTGGTAGGCCGCGACTGCCAGATCGGTCGGGATGTACGGCTGGTGGGCCCCATCATTATTCAACCGGGTGCGGTCATCGAGGCGGGCGTCACGGTGATTGGCCCGGCCGTGATCGGGACGAACAGCCGGATCCTGCCCCGGGCCACCGTGATTCAGTCGGTCCTAGCCCGGGGCACGCTCGTATCAGAGGACGCCACGGTTCGCCAGCAGGTGGGTTGCGAAATATGTCCGGAAGAGAAACCGGACAAAACCCCTCTCAGGGTCCATGATTTTGGCCTGGCCCTGGCGGGCACGAGCGAACCCGGCGGGGCTGATTCCGCCGAGTGGGGGGCTGTATCCCCGGCCCAACATCGGGTGTTGCATCGCGGTATTAAGCGCGGGATGGATGTGCTCCTGTCGGCGTGTGCGCTGGTGGTGTTGTCGCCTCTGCTGCTAGTCGTGGCCCTGGCCATCAAAATAGACAGCCGTGGACGGGTGTTCTTCGCCCACCGGCGGGAAGGACGCAACGGGCGAGAATTCCCGTGCTGGAAGTTCCGCACCATGGTGGCCGATGCCCACCAGCGGCAACGGGGGCTTTACGAAAAGAGCGAGGTGGACGGGCCGCAATTCAAGCTGCGCGACGATCCACGCGTGACCCGGGTGGGGCGGTGGTTGCGGAGCACGAATATCGACGAGCTGCCCCAGTTGTTCAATGTCTTTCTGGGGCACATGAGCCTGGTGGGGCCCCGGCCGTCGCCGTTCCGGGAAAACCAGATCTGCGTGCCTTGGCGCAGGGCTCGGCTGTCGGTCCGGCCGGGTATTACCGGCTTGTGGCAGGTGTGCCGGGACGGCGATCGCCTCAGAGGCGATTTCCACGAATGGATTTTTTATGACATGACGTATGTCCGTCATTTTTCAGTCTGGCTGGATCTGAAGATCCTGCTGGCGACGGTGGCGACGCTGGGGGGGCGATGGAGCGTTCCGTTCTCCTGGCTGTTACCTAAAGTGGTGAAAAATCGAGACGTACATCGATATTCGGTCTCGGCGGCATGAATCTTGGGAGTGTGTCCGGCGGCTTTCGGCCCGGGGCGGAAGTGCAGACTGCAATTGATGAGCTCCTCTTGAGCGATCAGGGACAGGTTGTTAGAGTAGGGAATGTACCATATCCCTGTCCTGACGACGGAAAGAGGGAGCCATGCAAGGACACGATACGACTTCCAATCGGGCAGCGTGCGGACGTGCTGCGAGGCGTTGGGTAGCGGGCTGGCTGGGAGCGGTCCTGATCGCCTGGGCCGGCTGCGAGGAGCATCGCATCAGCTTGTCCGAGTTCATGGCCATGCAAGAGCCGGTTGAGGTGGATGTGGAGGGGGCGGTGGCCACGCAGCCGGCCACAACCATGCCGTCAACCCTGTCCGAGGAGGAAGAGGCCCTTCTGGACCGGGAACTGGGGCCCTACCGGGTTACTTACGGTGACCAGCTTGGGGTCACGGTCCTGAGCCCGGATATAAGCCTGGCGCCCGCCCCGGGAGAAGTGACCGCGGCGGGGGGGCGACTGTTCCGCGTGGATCGGAATGGTGAGATCCGGATTCCGCAGGTGGGTACGGTCAAAGTGGTGGGGATGGAGCTGGAAGACGTGGAGGCGGCCATCCTCGATGCCTTGGTCAAGCGCCAGGTGTTCACCGATCCGGACCAGATTTCGGTCAGCGTGGTGCTGGCCGCGCCCTACACAACCAACGTGCTGGTGCAGGGGGCGGCGCTCACGCCCGGCGTGGTTCGGCTTCGACAGAATGAACGAAACCTGATGTACGCCATTGCGGCGGCCGGGGGCATGACCCAGATCGCCTCCGGCGAGGCGATTTTGCGGCGGCTGCGGCGTCCGGGTGAGGAAGTCAGGCTCAACCTGTTCGACCCGGAGGCGCTCAAGACCGCGCTGCTGATGCCCCCGCTGGAGGACGGTGATATTGTCGAGGTCGTCGCCGCTCAGCCCAATACGATATTCGTGGGCGGGCTGGTGACGGTTCAAGGGCCGCAGACCTATCCGCCCGGCACGCGCGTGAGCGTGTTGCAGGCGGTGGCCGCCGCGTCGGGAGTCCGGCCGGACCTGTGGCCTCACGAAGCAACGCTCATTCGGCGCGTCAACGGCCGGGACGTGCATGTGAAGTTGAATCTGAATCGAATTCAGAAGGCCAAAGATCCGAACTTCATGCTGGCGGCCGGAGACGTGTTGTGGGTCCCGCATACGGTTGAGACCCGCATTCGCGAGTGGATCAACAACAACATGTTCTTCCGCATGGGCGCCACTGTGAACGCGAACTACTCGCTGGATTACAGCATGCCGGGCGTCGATTACCTGAACCGGGCAGCCCGGGATGCAGCCTTTGGCGGAGTCAACCGAACGCTCCAGGATCAGTTTGATCCGTTCGGATTCCTGCTCCAGAATCGGAGCCTGCAGAACCTGCAGGGCCGATAACGACCCTTGCGAAATGCTCAAATCTTTTTCAGGAACGGCGGCAGCCGCTGACAGAGACCTGAAAGCGGCGGTCGAGGAGCTGCGCGCCCTGGGCATCCGGGCCCTGGCCCGGATGTACCGGCCGGCGGAGAGGCTGTTTGCCTTTCGGCTTCGCCGGCACGGTGCGGAGGACATTCTGGAGGGGATCAGCCGGCGGTACACGGGGATTGTGCTGATCGCCCTGGCGGGGGAATCGGAACGGGTCGCCGGGGCCATCCTGGGCAACCAGAAGCTGGCGGAGGTTTGCCAACAGCTCATCGACGACGCGGAACGCACCGCGGACCTGGGCGAGGCGGCGCTGACCCTGTGGGCGGCACGCGCCTGCGGTCACGCGGAGACCGGCCGGGCCCTGGAACGCCTGCGAAACCTGCGGCCGGATACGGCCGCCTATCCGACCGTGGAAGTGGCCTGGTCGCTGAGCGCACTGGCCGCCGGATATGATGCTCCCACCGACAGGTCGTTGGCCGAGCGCATTGCGGACCGGCTGATGCGCTCCTTCTGCCAGGGCTCGGGTCTATTTCCGCATACGCCGGCGGGCGTGCCCGCATCGCGGCTGCGCGGCCATGTGTGTTGTTATGCCGACCTGGTCTATCCCATCCAGGCGCTTTCCTTCTGGTATCGCCTGACCGGCAGTCTCGAAGCCCGTGATATCGCCGGGCGATGCGCCGAGCGCATGTGCGCCTTGCAGGGTCAGGCCGGCCAGTGGTGGTGGCATTACGACATTCGCACGGGCCAGGTGTTGGAGCGTTATCCCGTCTATGCGATCCACCAGGATGCCATGGGGCCGATGGCGTTGTTCGACCTGGCGGAGTGTTGCGGAATAGACCACGGGGTTCATGTCGAACGCAGCATGCAGTGGCTGTTCGACCCGCCGGAGATCCGCGGAAGCCTCATAGACCATGAGGCCGACGTGATCTGGCGCAAGGTGGCGCGGTATGAGCCGGGCAAGCTGGTGCGAAACCTGCAGGCGGGCTTGAGTCGGTTGAACCCAGGACTGCGGCTGCCGGGGGAGGATCTGCTGTTTCCCGTGGGTTATGTGGATTACGAGACCAGACCCTACCACATGGGGTGGATGTTGTATGCGTGGAGCCCGGCTCGCGTGGCACGATTATGGGGTGAGCGGGGTGCGTATGTCTGATCACATTCCGGGGGGGCGATGTCACATGGCGTTGTCTGCCTGTCGGTGTCGGCCGGAGCGATGAAGGCACGGCCGGCCGGCCTGTGGGGCGGATTGTGCGCGACTCGTCCATCTCTCCCGGGGTAAGCCAATCCAAGGAAGTCTCATAGTGTGTATCGAGAGACCATGTTCCCCCGAAAGGCCGACCGGACCTGACGGCGTGAAGTATCTCTTTGGGGTGCCTCTGCACGCGCTGACCATGGAGCAGGTGCTGGATCGCGTGGACGAGGCTATTGCCCACCGGGAACGGCTGCTGATCGGGGTAGTGAACGCAGCCAAGCTGGTGAACATGACCCGCGATCCGGCCCTGCGTCGCGCGGTACTGGATGCGAACATGATCCTGGCCGACGGCATGTCGGTGGTATGGGCCAGCCGCCTGCTGAGGCAGCGGCTCCCGGAGCGAATCGCAGGAATCGACCTGATGCTGGCGATGCTGGATCGTGGCCAGCGGATGGGGCGGCGCGTGTACTGCCTGGGCGCCAGCCAGGAAGTGCTGGACGCGGCCGTGGCCCGGATGGTGGCCTGGTATCCGGGGATCGTCATTGCCGGTCGGCGCCACGGCTATTTCGACGTGAGTGAGGAGGCTGAGATCGCCGCCGAAATCCGGGCCTCCCGGGCGGACATTCTGCTGGTAGCCATGACTTCGCCCAAGAAGGAGGAGTTTCTGGCCCGCTGGTTCCGGCACATCGAGGTGCCGGTGTGCCATGGGGTGGGCGGCTCCTTCGACGTCCTGGCGGGTAAAGTGCGGCGAGCCCCCAAGAGCTGGCAGCGGCTGGGGCTGGAATGGCTGTATCGCGTGGTCCAGGAGCCGCGGCGCATGTGGCGGCGCTACCTCGTCACCAACACGCTTTTTTGCGGGATGCTGTTAAGGGAACTGAGTGGGCGGGAACTGGCCAAGTGAACGACGGGCTCCCACCATAGAGCCGCGACGGCTGCGCGTGCTGTACCTGGCCAGCAGTCTTCATTACGGCGGTGCGGAGCGGCAGATCGTGGAGCTGGTCCGCCGACTGGATCGCTCCCGCTTCGAGCCGGTGCTGTGCTGTCTGGACGGGGTGGATACGCTGGCGCGCGATCTGAATCCGGCGGCGCCGGTCCTGCCGCTCAAGAAGCGTCATCGGCTGGATATCACGGTGGTGCCCCGACTGATGCGGCTGATCCTGCGGCAGCGGATCGACGTGGTGCACAGCTTTCTATTCGACGCGGAGATTGCCGGGCGCCTGGCGGGCCGGCTGTGCGGAGTCTCGGCGGTCATCGCTTCGGAGCGCAACTCCGCCTATCCGCCGATGCCCGTGCACGAGGCGCTCCTGAAATTGACCCGGCCGCTGTTTGACCTGCAGATTGCGAATTCGCACGCCGGCCGGGCCTACAGCCTGCGACGGTTGCACACGCCGCCCGCGGCGGTGCGGGTGGTGCCCAACGGGGTGGACGTGAGCCGCTTTCGCCCTCACGACGCGTCCGAGCTGCGCGCCCGGTTGAACATTCCCGCGAAAAGCCGCGTGGTGGGCATGTTCGCCAGCTTCAAGCCGCAAAAGAATCATCACATGTACGTGCGCGTGATCCAGCGGATCAGCAAAATCCTGCCGGAGACGCGATTTCTGTTCGTGGGGCACACTCCCTCGGGCGATCCGGTGGCGATGGCCCATCGGCAGGAGATATTGAAGCGGCTCGAAGAGGAGGGGCTGGCTGACCGGTGCCTTCACCTGCTGGAACGGTCGGACATGGAAGATCTGTATTGTCTGTGCGATGTAACCGTGCTGACCAGTATCCGTGAAGGCACGCCCAACGTGGTGCTGGAATCGATGGCCAGCGGTGTGCCGGTGGTTGCCACCGACGTGGCGGACAACGCGCGGATCATCGCGGACGCCGGGGCGGTGGTGCCGCTGGATGATGATGCGGCCATGAGCGCGTGGGTGGTTCGATTGCTGGAAAATGAAGCGGTGCGGCGACAGATGGGAACCGCAGCGCGGCAGCGTGCGGTCAATGAATATTCCCTGGATCGGCTGGCGCGCAGCACCGAACAGGTGTACCTGGAGGCGGTGCATCGCCGAAACGGAAGGCCATGTCACAACGGGCAGTGAACACGGAGGCCCTGCTCAGCGAGCTGCAGTCGCTGGAAGCCGGGCATATCGAGTCATGGGTTGCGCGTCTGTGCATGGGCGGGCCGTTGCCGCCCGGGACGGTGGCGGCCATCTGCGCCGCCCTCCGGGAAAGAGGAGCTGGGCAACATGTGGGGCGGATGCTGCAACTGTGCGATCTGCAGGCGCTCACGAGCGTTGACGCACTACGGCTGCGCACCCTGGCCCGGGCGGTTGAAACCGATGCCGGCCGGCCGAAGCTGCGGGTATGGGTGACGGGCGCGGTGACGCTGGACGCCCTGGCCACCGGGTTGGAAGCAGCCCTGCTCTGTCGCGGTTACCTCCCGGAGGTAAAGCTTGGCGGCTTCGGGCAATTGCACATGGACTTACGCGATGCCGAGGGGCCGGCGGCCCGGTTCCAGCCGGATTTCGTGGTGGTGGGCTATGACGTGGCCGGACTGGCGCCTGAGCTGGTGCAGGCAAGGCGAAATCTGTCGGACCCCGCGGGCTCTATCCGGGCGGGAGTCGGACGGCTGGCGGATTCGCTGACCGAGTGGCGGCGACATTCGAACGCGGGGGTGGTGCTGCACACCGTTACCAGTGATTCCCTCTGGCGGGTGGGATTTCACGATTACCGGCACCCGGGCGGGGCGGCGGCCACCCAGGCGGCGATCAACCGGGCCCTGGCCGAACTGTGCGGGGAGATCAGCGGGGTCTACCTGATTGATGTGGCGGAACTGGCCGGCCAGATGGGGGCGCGGTTTAGGGATGAACGGCGGCGGCTGTACGGTCGTTATCCGGCGTCGGCTGATGCCATGACGGCCTGGGGTGTGCTGGCGGCCGACTGCATCCATGTCGTCCGGCATGGGCCGAGGAAAGTGGTCGTATGCGACCTGGATGACACCATGTGGGGCGGGATCTGCGGCGAGGTGGGGCCGGCCAACGTTCAGGTCGGCCCGGAGTTTCCGGGAAACGCCTACCTGGAGTTTCAGCGGGCCCTGTTGGACCTCAAATCGCAGGGCATCCTGCTGGCCCTTTGCAGCAAGAACGATCCGGAGACGGCGTTGGAGGTATTTAGAAGCTGCGGCCGGATGGCCTTACGGCTCGACGACGTAGCGGCATATCGGATCGGCTGGCAGCCCAAGCCGCGGCTGATCGCCGAACTGGCCGAGGAGTTGAACCTCGGTTTGAGCTCGTTCGTCTTCCTGGACGACTCTCCGCAGGAACGGGCCGCGGTGCGGCAGGCCTTGCCGGAAGTGCTGGTCCCGGAGTTACCCGCGGATGTGGTGGAACGGCCGGCGTTCGTGCGCTCGCTGCGGGAATTGTGGCCGGTGACGCTGACCGAGAGTGACTGGAACCGCGCGCAGGTGTACCAGGCCCAGCGCGAACGAGAAAGGCTGCGCAGCGGCAGCGCGAGTCTCGCGGACTTCCTGCGTTCGCTGGGCCAGGTGTTGACCGTTGGACCCGTGCGCGAGGATGGTTTCGCCCGGGTCGCGCAGATGCATCAGCGAACCAACCAGTTCAACATGACCACCCGGCGGTATGACGAAGCCGCGCTGCGTCGGATGTGCGCCGAGGGGGCGGCGCTCTTCGCGGGGTCGGTGCGTGACGTGTTCGGCGACCAGGGCGTGACGGTGGCGGCGCTGGTCATCCCCGAGGGCGCCAAGTGGCGCATCGACACGTTCCTGATGAGCTGCCGGGTGATGGGGCGGCAGGTGGAGACGGCTTTCATGGGCTATATCGTGGAGCAGGCCCGGCGGCAGGGCGTGCGGACGATCGAGGGCGAGTTCATTCCCAGTGAGCGAAACAAGCCGGCGGCGGAGGTTTATGCCCGGCTGGGATTTGCCGGTCCGTTTCCCATGCCGGGCGGGGGCCAGCGTTGGGAGCTGGATGTCGAAACGGCGGTGCTGCCGGATGTGCCGGTGGAAGTGAGCGAGATGTAAGCATGGTGGGCGTGGCGGCCGTGACGCAGGTTCACGGCCGGGGGTAAGAAAGAGGGCGACAGGATGACAGGTGAGCCGGTGGACCGTGTCGTGGCGGGCGTGTTGAAGGATCTGCTGGGGTATGCCGGGCCGATCAGCGATGATCTGGGCCCACCCGACGTGCAGGGCTGGGATTCGGTGGCTCACATATCCATCATCGAAGAACTGGAATCACGTCTGGGCGTGAAATTCACGACGGAGGAACTGGTCGCGATGGGGGACGTGCGGGCCATCAAGGAGACGCTGGCACGCCATCACGCCCGGGAACCACAGCCTGGGTGACCTGAGCAGGGACGCACCATAACGAGGAAGCCGATGCCCGCATCCGTGCGCGAAATTGAAGAGCGCGACCTGGAGGAGATTTCCGGATTGATTGCCCGCGTGTTCGACCGGCCCGCGCCGGCGGATGGAGCGGCACGGCTGCGCTGGTTGCTGTTTGAGAATCCCGATGCCCGGGGCGGGATGGCCAGGGGGTGGGCCTTGGAAGATGGGGGTGTGTTAGTAGGCTTCCTGGCCAACGTGGCCCGGCGCATGAGCGCGGCGGGGCGCGATGTTCTGGCGGCCTGTACCGCGAAATACGTGGTCTTGCCCAGCTATCGGGTCCAGGGATTGCTGCTGGCCAGGGCTTATTTCGAACAGACGGGGGTGGACCTGCTGTTCTGTTCGACCGGCAGCCAATCGAGCGCGCCGGTGTTGAAGCGGTTTGGCGCCGTTGAGATTGCCGGTGGCGATGCGGCGGCCCTGTTCGTCCTGCGCGGGGCGCCGGTGGTATCTGAATTGATGAAGCGGCACGGATACGAGGGCGCGTTGGCACGGCTGGTGTCGGGCGGAGTGGGGGCGGCGTTGACCCTGGTCGAGCGGGTCCGGTGCAGCCCGCCGGGGCCTCGGCCTGACGTGCGCGTGGAGCTGTTGGACCGCTTTGATGCGCGCATGGACGAGATGTGGGAGCGGGCGGAAGGCGGGCGCATTACCAGCCGGCGCGATGCCCGGCGGATGCAGTGGCTCTATTTCGAGGGTCCGGCTTCCCGGCCGGATACGTTGGTCTTCGGGGCATTCCGGGGGCAACAACTGGTGGGCTGTCTGGTGTGCCAGGATCGCGCCCAGACGCGCGGCGTGCGACGGCGGGAGGTGATGGACCTGTTCACGGCGCCTGAAGATCTGGACGCCTTTGACGCCCTGGTGGCTCAGGCCCTGTCCAGGGCCGAAGCCGATGGCATGGACACGCTGGAATTCCGCAGCCTGCCGGAAAGGTGGATGGAGCGGCTGACTTCCTGGGGGGCGAGACGCCGGCGACTGGAAGTCAACCCCTTTCTGGTGAAGACGCTGAATCCTGAACTGCTGCTTCCGGCCGGAGAAGCGGACCAATGGCACCTGTCTCCGGGAGATGGCGATGGCGCAGCCTGGTGAGGGGGGCGGCCCAACGTGTTCACGAATCTTCTCAATGGCGGATCAGCGGGCGTTTGCCGGTCTGTCCGGCGATTATAACCCGATGCATGTCGATCCGGTCGCGGCCCGCCGGTTACTCTTTGGCAAGGTGGTGGTGCATGGCCTGCATGGCCTGTTGTGGGCGATGGAGGCGTGTTGTGCCCGGCTTGCCGCTCCCATCGCGTTGCGCTCGGCGCGCGTGCGGTTCTGCGGGCCGATTGGCGTCGGCGACGAGGTGGTCGCGGCGATCGCATTCCCCAAGGTCGGATGCGTTGAACTGACCATTCTGGCGGAAGAAGAGGTCAAGACCACGGCGTTCCTGGAATTCATGCCGGTAACCTGGAAGTGGTCCGCGGCGGTGAAGCTGCGGGAGGATTTCAGCACCGGCGAAGATTGCCGCGAGCTCACTTTCGAACAGGCCTCCACCGACCGGGGGCGGATCCCGCTGGTCTTGAATCCCCTGGCATGGACGCGGGCCTTTCCCAACCTGGCGGCTGGGTTGCCCATGCTTCAGGCCGCTCAATTGCTTGCCATTACCCGGCTGGTGGGGATGCACTGTCCGGGGCGGCACTCGCTCTTGTGCGATTTGGAGTTCTGTTTCACCCCCGCTTCCCCGGTGGCGCCGGAGCTGGCTTATGCGGTGGCCAGTGCCGACGGGCGAACGGGGAAACTCGTGTTGCATATCGAGTCGCCGGGGATGGTGGGCATGCTCAGGACGTTTCTGCGACCCCGGCCGGCGGTCCAGGCGAGCATGGCGGATGTGGCCAGGCGGGTTCGACCGGATGAATTCAAGGAGTGTCGCGCCCTGATCATCGGGGGAACGCGCGGTCTGGGCGAAACCACCGCCAAGCTGCTTGCCGCCGGGGGTGCGTCCGTTCGCCTCACGTATCATCAGGGCCGGGCCGATGGCGAGCGCGTCGCCCATGAGATCGCCAAGGCCGGTGGCGAGGCCGGCGTGTTCCACCTGGATGTGACGGCCCGCCCGCTGGATCTGCGGGATTCGCTGGCCGGTTGGATGCCGACGCACCTGTTTTACTTCGCAACGCCACGGATCCGCCGCGGCCGGCCGGGCACATTCTCACCGACCCTGTTCAACACCTTCTGTCAGTACTATGTAGAGGGATTTTACGAGACGGTTGCGGCCGTCCGGGCGCTGACCGCAAGACCGCTGATCATCGTCTATCCGTCCACGGTTTTCCTGGATGATCCGAAGACCGATTTTGGCGAATACGTGGCGGCCAAGGCGGCGGGAGAAAGGCTGGGCGTCCACCTGCAACGGATTCTGCCCGGCGTGTCCGTGCACCGCCCGCGTCTGCCGCGGCTCAAGACCGACCAGGTGGTGGGCCTGCTGCCTGTATCGGCGGCTGAACCAATCGAGGTGCTACTGGCGATGATTCGGTCGCTTCGTGTTCGGGAGGGGGTGCGGGGATGAGCCCGAATGCGGCAACAGTCCTCCGGCCCGGAAAGGAGTCTTCGCCCGGGAGCGCGCCGACGGAAACCGGCGTTCGGCTGCGTCGTTGGACGTATCCTTACGCGGCGGCTCTGGCCATCTGCAGCGACCTCGATGAGACGCCCGACCGCCACGTATACCTGCGAATTGCCCGCTTTCTGAATACGACCGTGACCGGTGAGATGGGCCCCGGCGTGGGGCTGGAGGTAGGCAACAGTATTTACTTCGATATGCCGCCCGACCAGTTTGCCTACTGGACGACCGACGACGCCGGGCGGGCGATGATCCACGCCCTGATTCGCAGCGGGCACATCGACGTGCTGCACTCGTACGGCGACTACTGCGGACATCGTGACCAGGTGGCCCGGCATCTGGACGAGCTGCGCCGGCATGAACTGCATCTGGAGGTATGGGTCGATCACTCCAAGGCGCCGACCAACTTCGGGCCGGACATCATGTGCGGGCGTGGAGACGTACCCTCCGCGCCGATGTACCACGCCGACCTGACGCTGAATTACGGGATTCGCTACGTGTGGCGCGGACGCACCACCGTGGTGACCGGGCAGGATGCGCCGGCCAGTCCGGCCGCGCTGGCTAACATCTGGACCTGGCGGCATCCGCTGGTCTCGGCGCAGACAGCGGCCAAGGAAGCCGTCAAGGTGCATCTGGGCAAATGCGGCCACCCGCGCTGGGAGATGTACGCGGACAATCGCACCTATCGGCAGAGTACGCTGCGAGACGGGCAAGGTATCTGGGAGTTTCTGCGTTCCAGCCCGTTCTGGGGCGGTTCGGGAAGAGGCGATACCGCCGACGGCATCCCGGGCGTGCTGACGGAGAAGATGCTGCGAACGCTGATCCGCCGGCAGGGGGCGTGTATCCTGTATACCCACCTCGGCAAGGTCAGTGATCCCGGCCGGCCGTTCGGTCCCGAGGCCCAGGCGGCCTTTCGCCGGTTAGCTCGTTTTCATCATGACGGACGGATTATGGTTCGGACCACGCAGCGCCTGCTTAAATATCTCGTTATTCGGGAGCATTTATGCTTCGCCGCCGCTTGTGACCGGGGAATAATGAGAGTGACCATCGAGGTCGTGGCGGACCCTGTGTTTGGCACGTGGATCCCATCCGCCGGTGATCTGCAGGGTCTGACTTTCGAAATGCCGCGTTGCGAGGGCGTTCAGGTTTACAGCCCGCGGGGCGAAGCGGTCGCCGTTGAGGTCATGCACGAGGGACAGCTCACGCGGGCCACCATTCCCTGGCGGCCGTTGGAGTTTCCCGAGGAGCGGTGGTAGTCACTTATGCCCAATGTGGCCTTTGATCTGGAATGCACCAGCCCGGTGGCCATCGGCGTGGGGCCGGCCGACTATGACGCCACGCCGCCGTTCTCGCCGGGCCGGGCGTACCCGGAGTATTCATTCTGCCCGGCGCCGCATCCGAACCATGCGTACGAAACCGTGCGCGAGACGCTGCGTTTGCTGGGGCTCGACGCAGCGCGGTTTGGCACGCCGGAGTGGGATCCGCTGGCCTGTGTGGTCGTTCCGGGCGACATGGTAGTGCTCAAACCCAATTTTGTCCGCGATTTCCGCGAGACTCATCCCGATCCGGCCGACTGCCTCACCACGCATGGCACGGTGCTGCGCGCGGTGATCGATTACGTGTACAAGGCCCTGGACGGTAAGGGGCGGATTATCATTGCGGACGCGCCGCAGAACGATTGCGATTTCGAGGCCGTGTGCCGGCAGGCCGGGCTGGCCGAGATCCAGCGGTTCTATCGGGAGCGCGCCGGTTTCAACATCGAGGTCTACGATCTGCGTCCGGAGAAGGCGGACAAGATCGATGGGGTTATTGTGGGCCATTCGCGACTGCCCGGCGATCCGGCAGGATACGTCAAGATAAACTTCGGGCGCCACTCCGCGTTTTATGAAATCAATCATCTGTGCCACCTGTTGTACGGCTCCGAATATGACATGTCCGAGTTGCGTCGCCATCAGAGCGGCGACGTGCATGAATACCTGATCTCCCGCACGGTACTGTCCGCCGACGTGGTGATCAGCCTGCCCAAGCTGAAGGCGCACAAGAAGACGGGCCTGACCGTCAACATGAAGAACCTGGTGGGAATTAATGGCAACAAGAACTGGTTGCCGCACCATCGGGAGGGCACGCCCCTGGAGGGTGGGGATCAATTCGCGGACAGCCGGTGGGTCCGGCGGCTGGAGCGCCGGGTGGTGGAGCGGTTCAAACGGGCGTTTCCGCTGCTGGGGCCGATTCGGCCGTTGGTGGCCGGTCCGGTCAAGGGCCTGGGCAAACGCGTGTTCGGCGATACGAACCGGGACACGATCCGCTCGGGCAATTGGTACGGCAATGATACCACCTGGCGAATGTGCCTGGATCTGAACCGTATCCTGGTATATGCGGACGCGGAGGGCAACTGGCAGGATGCCCCGGCGCGGCGTTTTTTCAGTCTGGTGGATGGAATCATTGCCGGTGAGGGCAACGGCCCGCTGGACCCGACTCCCAGGCCGGCCGGCGTCATCCTGGCCGGTTTCAACCCGGTGGCGGTGGACCTGGTCGCGGCCCGGCTGATGGGGTTCGATTATCAGAAAATTCCACTGTTGCGCTGCGCCCTGGAGAATCATCCGCTGACGCTGGCCGACTTCTCGGCGCAGGACGTAGAGGTGGTTTCGAATCACGAGGGGTACCACGGATCCCTGGGGGGGATCGATGGCTCACTGGGGTTCCAGCCGCATTTCGGCTGGAAAGGGCACATCGAGTTGGAGACCCGGGGGGTTCACCTTGAGCGATCGACCGTATGAAGTCAGACGTTCACCATGGGATATATCGGTAAGCATCAACAGGATCATTGGACCACGCGCGCCGCAGTGGCTGGGACGCATGGGTTTGCTCCTGGCACTGGCGGCCGGCGCGAGCCTGCTGACGCTGATGCTGTACTACTGGCTGGTTGCCCATTTCATGCAGGGGCAGTCTCCGCTGGCCAATGCCGAGTACATCATGGACATCCACACGGTCAGCGCCCGCATCGCCGCTGTCCTGCACCTGCTGGCCGGCGGGGCATTGTTCCTGGTTCTATACCGGGGGCTGCGCGGCGTGCCGCTGGAAAAGCTGCGGGGCTGGGCCTGGCATCATCGATGGATCGGCTGGGGCGCGGCCCTGGTAACGGGCCTGACGGTTACCCTGTGGTTGACGGGCGTGTTAAGAGGAGCGCCGTCGTCGGAGGACGACCTGACGTACTTTTTTCAGGCCCGCCTCTTCGCCAACGGCCAGACCATGCTGCCCACCGCGCAGTGGGGGCCGTTGGCCCAGGGACTCGAGTGGTGGTGGACCATCCCGGGCACTCGGGGGATCTGCTCGTTTCAGGTTCCCGGCCACAGCCTGCTGTTGGTGCCGGGGGCGTGGCTGGGGCAGTTCAGTTTGGTGCCGGCAGCGGAAGCAGTAGTCACCGGCCTGGCCACCTATCGGGCGGCGTTGTTGCTGTTCGGCCGTCGGACGGCGGCGCTGACGGCCATCCTGTTTGCGACGTCCCCCTATGTCTACACGACATTCTCGGGGTACTCCGCTTCCACTTCCACGGCGTGCATGGTCAGTCTGGCGCTGTGGGCCTGGGCGGCGCTGCTGCACAAGGCCACGGCCCGGCGGGCCTTCGTGCTGGGGGTCTGTATCGGCCTGGTGTGCTGGATTCGTCCGGCAGCAGCGTTATTCGTATCTGTGCCCATGGCGGCCTGGCTGCTGGTCTGTATGGTACGGGGCGTCAGCTCCTGGCGCCTGGCGCCGGCCGGCCTGGCCGGCGTGATCCCGCTGGTAGCCCTGTACATCGGGTATTGCACGTACGTCTCCGGACGGCCCGCATTCACGCCCGGGAGCGTCTACGCGGAACGCCTCGGTTCAGGCGAGCTGTCCCCCGAGAACGTCATTCAGGCGCCGCCGCGACAAGCCATCCATCTGCCGGGTACCTTGATCGGCCTGGCCCGGCTGAACATCTATCTGCACGGCTGGCCCCTGTCACTGCTGCCGCTGCTGGTACTCCCGTTGTTGCCCGGCAAGGGGGCCCGAACGTGGGTGCTGATCGTGCCCGTCGTGAGCGTGCTGTGTTTCTACGCGTTCTATCGCGCGGTGACCGGTTGGTACTATTTCGAAGTCGCGCCGCTGATGTACATCCTGAGCGCTCGCTCCGTCGTGCTGATGCGGGCCTGGGTCCGCCGACGGCAGCGACCTTTCCTGATCCGGGCGCTGCCACGGCTGGTGTGTGCCGGCGTCATTCTTTCCTGCGTGCAGAGCATACCGCTGGCCATGGCGCGGCAACACGACTACGTGCAGGTGTTTAACAACGTTCACGAAGAGGTATTCGAACGTCTGGCCGGCCGGCCGGCGGCCATATTAATGGCCCCGGATGAGTGGTCGCGCTGGGGGGCGTATCTCACCGGCCGGAACAGCCCTTTCCTGGATGACGAGGTGGTCTACGTGAACGCCTCCGGGGGGCATTGGGACCGGCGGCAACTGGAGGCCGTAGTGGGGAGGCGGGAATTCTATTATCTGCGAATCGACGACCCGCCTCAGGAGTCGCTCACACTGGAACGGGTGTGGGAGAGCGCAGGACTGATCTGGTTGGGGTGGCCTGTCGGTTTTGCATGAAAGGCGGAGTATGAAACGGGCGTTTTCTCGCAAGAACCTTTGGGAGACGCTTCCACGTCCAGTGAAAGCGGTGGCCGGCCGATCTCTGGGCTGGGTTTCGCCGGAGTGGCTGCTGGGCCGCAAGTTTCGCACGTGGCTGCGCTTTCTGAACCGGGCCCAGTATTGGACCCGGGAGGTGGCGACCGCCTATCAAGTCAAGCGTTTGCGCAGACTGTGCCGTCTGGCCTACGAGAAATCACCGTACTATCGGAGCGTATTTCGATCGGCGGGCTTTGATCCCCGCGATCTGAAGCGTCCCGAGGATCTGTCCGGTCTGCCGCTGCTGGACAAGAACACGTTGCGCGAGCATCTGGAGGAGATGTGTACGGTTCCCCCGGACTCGCCGGGGGTTGACTACACCTCCACGGGGGGAACGAGCGGGTCGCCGTTGCATTTCTACATCGGCGCGGATCGCTCCGCGGTCGAATACGCCCACCTGGTTTCCGGCTGGATACGGGTGGGGTGTACGGCCCATACGACGCAGGCGGTGCTGCGCGGCGCGGTGGTGAAACCTGACGCGAACGGCCTGCGGCACGAATACGATCGCCTCCTGCGCCGCCACTATTACAGCGGCTTCCACATGACCGATGAGGACATGGGCCGTTACCTGGATCACATTGGTGGGCTCGGCCCCTGTTACCTGCATGCCTATCCGTCGTCGATCATCATGCTGGCGCGGTACATGGAGCGTTGCGGACGGAAAGCGCCCGGCAACATTCGCGGCCTGCTGGCCAGCTCCGAAATTGTCTATCCGCAGGATCGGGCACTCGCCCAGCGCGTCTTTGGCGTCCGCCTGTACAGCGACTATGGAATGACCGAGAAGGTGGTACTGGGGGCCGAGTGCGAGGGTTCCACGGATTACCATATCTGGCCGACCTACGGCTGGTTCGAACTGCTGGACAGCGAAGGCAAACCGGTGCGCGAGCCGGGCAAGCGGGGCGAGATCGTGGGCACCGGCTTCATCAACTCGGTGACGCCGTTTATCCGTTACCGCACCGGCGATGAGGCGACCTACGTGGGCGAGCGGTGCGAGGCCTGCGGGCGCGAGCACGTGCTCATTCGCGAGGTGCTCGGCCACCGTACCCAGGAGATGCTGGTGGCTGGCGATGGCGGGCTGATCTCGTGGACGGCCATCAACATGCACGACGACACGTTCGCCAACGTCCGGCAGTTTCAGTTCCGCCAGGACACGCCGGGGTGGGCGGTGCTGCGGGTGGTTCCGGCGGCGGGTTTCTCGCCGGCCGACCGGGAGCGCATAGAGCGCAGGCTGCGGGAGAAGCTGGATGGAAGAATCCAATTCGAAGTGGAGCTGGCCGACGAAATCCGTCTGACTGAACGGGGTAAGACGACTTATGTGGATCAGCGGATCAAGATCGACCACGGCCCGGCGAGCAGTGGAGGTTGATGGCGATGGGACTGGCAAGGGGCGGCTTGAGCGTGTTGGTCGGGATCGCCGCCTCCGCGGGCCTGACGGGGTTCCTGCTGCTGGTGGAGGGGGCCTGTCTGTGGCGGACGGTGCTGGACCGGATGGGGGCCGGTTCGCTGTCCGCAATCGATCCGTCTTCTCGACCCCGTTTGCGCATCCTGGTCATGGGCAGCTTTTTCAACGCCAACTGGTATCGCGCCCATCTGATTCCGCTGGCCACCTCGGAGGCCGTGGCTGAAGTGCGGGTGGTCAGTGGAGTGGCCGGCGAGGCGATCCGCAGCGTGTGTTGGCGTGTTCCGCCGGCATGGATGCGCCGGTTGGCGGGCGGCAACCTCTCCCGCGGGCTGATGGCGGCCTGGCAAACGCTGCGCTGGCGGCCGGATGTGATGATGGGGTACTTCATCTTTCCGAACGCGCTGCTGGCCCTCCTGCTGGCCCGGCTGAGTGGAGCCAGCGCCGTCTACCAGATGGGCGGGGGGCCGCTGGAGATTCAACAATGTGGATCGTGTTCGGAGAACACGTTTCTGAGGAGAGCGCTGCCGCGTTTTCCAGGTCTACATCGCATGCTGATGCGGGTCATCGGGCGATTTGACCTCATCGTGGTGCGCGGCCAATCGGCGCGGGCCTATTGCCGGAAGCATTTTCCCGACACGAACGTGGAGATTGTGACCGCGGGCATCGATTGCGAGCGGTTTCGCCCCATGCCGGAGGTGGAGAAACGCTTCGACGTGGTCACGGTGGGGCGGCTGAGCGCGCTGAAGCGCGTGGACGTGCTCATCCAGGCGCTGGCCCGCGTTTCACGCCACCTGCCGGAGTTGACCGCGGCCATCGTCGGAGAGGGGCCGGAGCGTCACAACCTGGAACGACTGTGCGAGTCGTTGGGCCTGGCCGGACGCGTCCATTTTGCCGGCAAGAGCGACAAGGTGGAATTGATTCTCAACCAGTCGCGTCTGTTCGTGTTGTGCAGCGATTCAGAAGGCTTTTCCATTGCCATGGCCGAGGCCATGGCCTGCGGCCTGCCGGCCGTGGTGTCCGACGTGGGTGAACTGGGAGCGCTGGTGCGGAATGGCCACACCGGGCGCCTGGTCCCGCGCGGAGATGTGGCGGCTTTTGCGTCCGCCATCGAGGATCTGCTCAGGGACGGGACCGCTCTGAAATCGTTTTCGGAGCGATGCGTCCGGGAGGCAGGTCAAATGTGTTCTTTGCCCGCTGTCAGCCGTCGTTGGACATGCATCCTTCGTGAACTGGCAGCTCGTCGCCGTGTGCCGGCCCGGGTGTGGTCGGCGCCGGCCTCTTCCAAGGAGCGCGGCTCATGTCTTTTGTAAAACACAGAACGCGCGGAGTGGAGCATTGGGGCCCCGAAGAATCCGGCTCGGGGCCGTAGACCCTGGTTAGAACGACAGGGGGTTACCGGTGAAGCAGATTGTGCAGAACTACGGCACAGGGGAACTCAGCCTGGAGGAGGTGCCCGTCCCACAGTGCCGTCCCGGAGGTGTATTGGTCCGAACGGCTTATTCGCTGGTCAGTGCGGGGACCGAGCGGATGAAGGTGGAGCAGGCCCGCATGAACCTGCTGGCCAAGGCCCGCGCCCGGCCGGACAAGGTTCACCAGGTGGTTCAGAGCGTCAAACAGGTCGGGGTACTGGAGACGTACAACAAGGTCCGCGAACGGTTGAATGCCCTGACCCCGCTGGGGTACAGCATGGCCGGCACCGTGGTGGAGGTCGGCGAGGGCGTTGATGAATTCAGCGTAGGCGACTACGTGGCGTGTGGGGGCGAAAAACGCGCCTGCCATGCCGAGTTCGTATACGTGCCGCGTAACCTGTGCGTCCCTGTACCGCCCACGGTGGATCTCAAGGATGCGGCGTTCACTACCGTGGGGGCCATTGCCCTTCAGGGGGTACGGCAGGCGGGCGTGGCCCTGGGGGATTCCGTGCTGGTGATCGGGTTGGGCCTGGTGGGTTTGATCGCGGTCCAGATTCTGAAGGCGGCCGGCTGCCGGGTGGTGGGGGTGGATCTTGATCCGCGGAAGGTGGAATGGGCTCGGCAGAGCGGCGCCGATCTGGCTTTCCACCGGGATGACCCGGCGCTGGAGGATGGCGTTCGCTCTCTGACCGCGGGCGCGGGAGCGGATGCGGCGTATATCGCGGCCAGCACGCACAGCGAGGATCCGATGATGCTGGCCGGGCGGCTGTTACGCGATCGAGGCCGGGTGGTCATCGTCGGGCGGGTGCGGGTCGAAGCCGACTGGCAGACCTACTACTACAAGGAGCTATCCGTGGTCATGTCGCGGTCTTACGGCCCCGGCCGGTACGATCGCACCTACGAGGACAAGGGCGTTGACTACCCCATCGGCCACGTGCGCTGGACCGAGCGGCGCAACATGGAGGAGTTTGTTCGTCTGCTGGAGACCGGCCAGGTGTGCCTGACCCGGCATGCGCCACGGATCTTCAAGCTGGCACAGGCGCCCGAGGTGTACCAGCAGTTGCAGGATGATCCCGGGTGGCAGGCGACGGGCGTCCTGTTCGAGTATCCGCAGGATGCGCCGTTGGAACGGCGTGTGCTGTTGCCACGGCATGTCAGCGTGGGAGAGGCCCTCCCGGGTAAGGTGGGCATCGGGGTCATCGGGGCGGGACACTTTGCCACGGCCACGCTTATCCCCGCGCTGAAGCGCTTGGATGGAGTGCGGATGCGCAGCGTTGCGTCGGCCGGCGGGTTGACGGCGCGAAGTGCCGCGACCCGGCATCAGTTTGAAATATGTGCCAGCAGCGCCGATGAGGTGACGGGGGACAAGCAGGTCCAGGCGGTGGTCATCGCCACCCGCCATGACAGCCACGCCGACTTGGCAGCCCGGGCCCTGCGGGCCGGCAAGCACGTGTTCGTGGAAAAGCCCCTGGCCTTGTCGCGCGAACAGCTTCAGGACGTGATGGAGGCCCAGGCGGACACGGGACGAATCCTGATGCCGGGGTTTAACCGGCGGTTCAGTCCGCTGGCGGTGGCGGTGCGCGACTTCTTCTCCGGCCGGTCCGGGCCTATCGAGGTGGTCTGCCGGGTCAATGCCGGCGAGATGCAGTCGGACTCCTGGTACGCGGATGTGGAGCTCAGTGGCTGGCGTATCATCAGCGAGGGCTGCCACTTTGTGGATCTCATCCAGTTCATCTGCGGCAGCCCGCCGGTGCGCGTGTATGCGGAGATGATCGCCGGGCACGTGCCGGGTGGACAGAACGACAACTGCTGCGCGACCCTGAAGATGGAAGATGGTTCGGTGGCCACGCTCATGTACGTGGCCAATGGCGATCCGTACTTCGAGAAAGAGCGCGTGGAGGTGTTCGGCCAGGGGCGCGCGGCGGTCATCGAGAATTGGGCCATGGCCCGGCTGATGGCCAGGGGCCGGACACGGAAGGTACGGCCCGGAGGCACCGGCAAGGGGCACCAGGCCCAGATGCAGGCCTTCGTGACGGCCGTGCGGGAGGGCCTGCCGTCGCCGATCCCTCCCGAGGAGGCGTCCGCGGCGACGCTCGCAACGTTTGCCATCGTCGACGCTTTGCATTCGGGTGAGCCCCAGACGGTTGAGCCGCTGCACGGGCCGGCCTGAATGTCCGTGCGCGATGAGGAAATGGCCAGACGTCTGATATGTGTGGCATGTGATATGTGTGGCACGGCGCTTGAGCCGTGCCGAATGTCCGGGTCGTCCGCGGACGGCTCAAGAGCCGTGGCACTCCCCGTGTGAAGGTTGTAGCGGCCGGGCTCCGTACCGGCCGTTTTGTCCGTCAAATGGCCGGTACGGAGCCCGGCCGCTACAGAAAATGGTCCATCTTGCGCTGTAGGGTCATAGGATCGCACACAAGCGTAGCGCAGGGGGTGTTTGTGCTCACCCATGACAGATCAACAAACCCGCAGGAGCCGGTGCAAACGTCACCGGATGCTATCGCATGATTCGCTGGTCATTCATATTCCTGATACTCTTTGCCATTGTGGCCATCGGAATGCGCGACTGGTTCAAGGCCTTCTGCGGGGTCCTCCTGTTCTCGGTTCTGCAGGAGCACCATTACTTCCGCTATCCGCTGGGCGACATCAGCGGACTGCGCATCATGAACCTGTTGATTCCGGTGGTGGTGTGGCAATGGGCGATGCAGCGGAAAGTGGAAGGCCTGCGGTTTGATGCGCCCCCCTTCCTGCGCCTGTCAGTGATCGCGTATGTCCTGGTCCAGTTGTACGGCGTGGCCATCTGTCTGCCGGATTTCAACATCCTGGCCAGCCAGGGCTGGACGGTCGGCCAGTTCACTTATGATGAGCTGGTCGTCCCCGCGATGCCGCTGATCCTGGCCGTATTGCTGTACGACGGGGCCCGCACGCGCCAACGGATGGTCATGGCCATGTTGACCCTGGCGGCGATGGGCGCCATTGCCGGCGCGTACATTGTGAAGATCATCCCGGTGGGCTCGCTCCTGGATCCTGACAGCGTGCTGGTGTACCGGCTGCGCATTGACAAGCTGTTTGGGCTGCATCCCAATGACGTGGTGAGCATCCTGGTCCCGGGTATCTGGATCGCGGCGGGCTGCATTCTGCTGGTCGAGTGGAAAATAATTCGCCTGGGATTGGTCGGGGCCATTCTGGGCATGGGGTTGGCGTTGTTGCTCACCCAGTCCCGCACCGGCATGGTGGCCTTCCTGTGCGTGTCGCTCATCCTGGGGTTGATGCGCTTTCGGAAGGTCGTGCTGGTTGTGGCCGTGCTGGGCGTGGTAACGTTCTTTGCCCTGCCGAGCATCTCGGCCAACTGGTCGCGTGGCATGTCCGTTTACGAGGGGGAAGGTCAGGTCACGGCGGATCTGAGCACCATCACCAGCGGCAGAACCGAACTCTGGCAGTACGCCTGGCGCGACATCTCCGAAGCCCCGCTCATGGGTCATGGAATCCGGTGGTGGTCGCGTTCCTGGCCGGCGGGCGAAGAAGCCGCCGGCAGTCATCCCCATAACGCCTATCTCGAGATCTGGATGCATTACGGCATCTTTGGGCTGCTGGTCATCGTGACCGTCTTTGTGATTCTGCTGGTCCCGTGCATACGCCTGATGAAGAAAGGGTCCTCCCGACTGGAGCTGGTCGTGGGCCTGGGGGGCACCGCCTGCCTGCTGACACAACTGGTCGTGGCCCTGAGCACGCGTGCGCTGCTGCCGCGGCCCAGTGCGATTGTATCCTTCTGCATGGCCGCCCTCGCGATGCGCATGTATGTCTTCAGAAAATCCTCGTTGGCGGCGCGGCCCGCTCCCCGGGCGGCGGTTGGGTACCGAGCCGTGGCCCAGACCCCACGCATGCCGACCGTCAGACTGCCGTACCAGGCCGGTTGATGCCAACCCCTCCCCTCATGAGTGCGCTTTATGTGTGGAATCGTGGGAATTGTTGATTTCAAGGACCGGCCGGTGGATCCGGCTGACATCGCGAAGATGAACGACACCATCGTTCATCGCGGGCCGGACGATTCTGGACAATGGATGGACGGGCCGGTGGGCCTGGCCATGAGGCGCCTGTCCATTATCGACCTGTCCGGCGGCCACCAGCCCATGTTCAACGAGACCGGCTCAGTGGTCACCGTCTTCAATGGCGAAATCTACAACTATCCCGAGCTGCGCGAGCGGCTGATCGCCCGGGGGCACGTGTTCAAAACGCATTCGGATACCGAGGTTATCCCGCACCTCTACGAGGACAAGGCCGAGGACCTGGTTGCCGACCTGACCGGCATGTTCGCCATCGCCGTCTGGGACCGCGAGGCGCGGCAGTTGGTGCTGGCCCGCGATCGGCTGGGCGAGAAACCGCTCTATTACCTGTGGCACGATGGCCGGCTGGTATTTGCCTCTGAATTGAAAGCCATCCGCGCCCTGGGCCTCTGCGGGGCGGTGTCGGCGGAGGCGGTGCGTTATTACATGAACTACGGCTACGTGCCGGCGCCGCTGAGCATCTACGAGAACGTCCGCAAGCTACCCCCCGCGCACCTGCTCATCGCCCGGGATGGCCGGATGCGCACGCAACGCTATTGGGACGTGACCTTTGATCCCCGCGAGGATCTCCAGGAGCCGGAAGCGCTGGACGAGCTTCGGGAAGTGCTGGGCCGGTCGGTCAAACGCCAGTTGATCAGCGACGTCCCGCTGGGCGCGTTCCTGAGCGGCGGGGTGGATTCCAGCACCATCGTGGCCTTGATGTGCGAAATGGCCGGCGGGCGGGTGCGGACGTTTTCCATCGCCTTCGACGAGGCCAGCCACAATGAGGCCCCGTATGCCGAGGCGGTGGCCCGGCGGTTCGGGACCAAGCACACCGTCCACACCGTCCGGCCGAACATCCGTGAAACCATCGATCCCATCCTGAACCAGTTCGACGAGCCGTTCGCGGATTCATCGGCGATCCCGACGTATTTCCTGTGCAAGACCGCCCGCCAGCATGTGACCGTGGCCCTGTCCGGCGACGGCGGCGATGAAGTCTTCACCGGATACGACCGCTACCGGGCGTTCCTGCGCAAGCGGCCGTTGTACCGGATCCCCCGGCCGATCCGGCGGCTGGTCTGCGGGTCGGTGAGCGGGCTGATGCCCCTGGGGACGCGGGGCAAGCGGTTCCTCCGCAGCCTCACGCTCGATCCGCTGACCGATTACGTGAGTGGCAGCGGCGAGCTGACGTTGGAATCGCTGTTAACGGAGGATTATCGCGGGGTGTGCCCTCAGCGCTCGGTGCTGGGTCTGGCCGACGAAGCGTTCCGGCACGGTCGCACCAGCGAGCTGGACGCTATCTGCCTGCACGACCTGAGGTTATATCTTCCCGACGACATTCTCGTGAAGGTGGATCGGATGAGCATGGCCGTCTCGCTGGAGGTGCGGGTGCCCATTCTCGACCATCACGTAGTTGAATGGGGGGCCCGGCTGCCTGCCCGTCTGCGTGTGAACGGCGGCACGCTCAAGTACCTGCTCAAGAAGCTGCTGGAGCGTTATATGCCGCCCGAGCACGTGCACCGCGACAAGATGGGCTTCGGCGTGCCGTTGGATCGTTGGTTTCGCTGCGAATTGAAGGATCTTGTTGAGGACCGTCTGTGCGATTCGGAAATCCGCCGGGTGGGGGTGCTGCGGCCGTCGGCGGTGCGTTACCTGCTGAGGCGTCACCAGAGCGGGTCGCGCAACTTCGAATCGCTGTTGTGGAGAATCTTCGTGATTCAGACATGGATGGTGAACCACGCATGACCACTTCAGTACCCAAACGCCGTAACGGCGTATTGTCCGCCCTGTATGCGCTGGGCAAGGGCGGCACGCAGTTGGCCCGGACGGGCGAGGCGACGGCACGCCCGAGCGGCGAATCGGGAAACGTCGCCGGCGCCCGGAAGTTGTTTGTCTACATTGCCTCGCCGAGCTTCTCGGGCTCGACGCTGCTGACCTTTCTGCTGAATGCCCATCCGGACGTGTGCACAGTGGGCGAATTGAAGGCCGGCATGCCCGAGGGGGGCAACTACCTGTGTTCCTGCGGGCGCCGGCTGGTTGAATGCGATTTCTGGCAGAGAATCGTCGAGGAGCACGCCCGCCTGGGCCGCCGGTTTGATCTCAATGACTTCGGCATGCGCTTCGAACGCCAGCCGAGCCGCTGGGTGGGCAAAGTGCTGGGCGCGGGGGTACGCTGCTCCAGTCTGGAACTGCTCCGTGACGCGGCCATTGCCACGCTGCCGCCGTTACGGCGGGCGCGGGATCGCACCCTTGAAAACATCGAGACGTTTGCCCTGGCGGCAACGCGCATCACCGGGGCCAGGGTGTTCCTGGACGGTTCCAAGGATCCCTTCCGCCTCAAGTACCTGCCGCGTCTGAAGCACTTCAAGCTGAAGGTGATCCGCATCATTCGCGACGGGCGCGGCGTGACCAACTCCATGATGCGCAACGAAAAACAGTCCCTGGAGGCGTCGGCCCGCTCGGTGAGGAATATGTGCATTCAGTTGGAACGCATGGAATTGAAGCTGCCGGCCGAGGATTGCACGAAAGTCTATTACGAGCGGCTGTGCCGCGAACCGAATGCGACGCTCAACGCTCTCTATCGCTTTCTGGACCTGGATCCGTCCAGGGCGGCCACCGATTATCGCGGCGTTGAACACCACATCATGGGAAACCGCATGCGGCTGCGGAACGGCAGCGAAATCACCTTGGATGAGAAATGGCGCCGGGAGCTCAGTGCGCAGGACCTGGAAGTCTTTGAGCGCATTGCAGGGGATATGAACCGTGCAGCAGGCTACGAATAATCATACAGTCCCGCCTCCGCCGGTCGAAACAGAGCCACAGGCGCCGGCCCCGCGTCACTACAGCACGATCGTGCGCAATGTCGTGACCAACTGGATGTGGTTTGCGCTGGTGCTGGCCTCCGGCCTGATCGTGCCCCGTTTCATCGGTCAACACCAGGGCAAGGAAATGCTCGGCGTGTGGGACCTGGGGTGGTCGCTGGGCTTCTACGTGGGGCTTTTCTCGCTGGGCCTGACCTCGGCGGTGACGCGCTACGTGGCCCAGCACCGCACCCTGAACGATTGGCCTGGGCTCAACCGGGTGGTCAATACCGGCCTGGCCATGATGTGCGTCGGATCGCTGGCGGGCGTCGTGTGCGCGGTTGGGCTCGCGTCGCTCACGCCCTGGCTGGTTCAGGATGCCGGGCCGGAGACGGTCCAGATCGCTTCCCGGATGATCCTGCTGCTCTCGATCGGATCCGCCATCCAGCTTCCGGGAACCATCTTTGGAGGCATCATCACCGGCTACGAGCGCTACGATCTGCATAACCTCATCCGCGGGGCCTGTGACGCCGTGTTGCTGATCGTGATGATCGCGCTTCTGGTCAGCGGGTGTAGTCTGGTGACCCTGGCCTGGCTGGTTTTGCTGATGGAGGTGCCCAGCTTCCTGGCCAGGATGTGGGTGGCCCGGCGGTTATGCCCGCACCTGCGACTCACGCCGGCCTATCTGCACTGGAGCACGGCGCGCGACATGGTGGTCTTCAGCGGCAAATCCATCCTGCAATGGGCGGCCAGCAGCGCGCTGTACCAGTTGAACGGCATCCTGGTCTCCGCATTCATGGGGCCGGCCGCATTGGCCGTCTATTCGCGGCAGCGCGTCCTGGTCTTTCAGGCCATGCGCTTCATCCGCCAGTACGCGGTGGTGTTCGCGCCCTCCAGTAGCGCCCTGAATGCCACCGGGGATGAGCCCGCGCTGCGCAACCTGATGCTCAACAGTTCACGCTACGGCATGTACTTCACGCTGCCCATCATGCTCTTGCTGATGATCATGGGCGGGCCGCTGGTGGACTTGTGGATGAGGCCCGGCTATGCCGCGCCCGCCATCCTGACCATCATGGCCCTGGGGCACCTGCTCTCCATCCCGCAGTTCGGGGTCTACACCATCCTCATGGGCATGGGACGCCACGGGGTCCCGGCGATGCTGGATACCGGGGGAGCGGTGCTGAGCGTTCTGCTGGCCGTGCTGCTGATGGGCGGCGTGAAAGTCGGCATGGTCGGCGGAGCACTGGCCATGGCCATCCCGGTGGCCCTCGTCGGGGGCGTCCTGGTGCCGGTCTATGCCTGCCGGATTCTGCACCTGCGTCTCGGGAGGTACATCCGCGGCGCCATGCTCGGGCCGACCCTGGCGAATATTCCCTTTGCGCTGTGCCTGCTGACCGCCCGCCGGGTGCTGCCGGACAACCCCCTCCGGGCCCTGGTGCTGGGTTTGGCGGCGGGCGCCATTGTGAATCTGGTGATTTATTGGAAATGGGTTTTCCCCCGGCATGTCCGGGTGGAGTGCCTGGAACGTCTTGGCATTCGCAGAGAGCCTGCCGAGCAGAGGCCATGCCCGGCGCAGGCCACCGTGCCGGCGGCGTTTGCACCGCCCAAGTAATTCCATGATGACTGTCCCAGCCTGCCGTATCTGTTTTGTAGCCCCGACCGCCTACGCCCCCGTCTCGGGTCGCGAAGACGTGCCCTTTATGGGCGGGGCGCAGATCCAGCAGGTGCTCATTGCGCGGGAATTATCCCGTCGCGGCCACAAGGTCAGCTTCATCATTCACGATCATGGCCAGCCGGATGGAATCGAACACGAAGGCATCCTCGCCTGGCGTATGTGCAGTCCCTTCGAGGGGTTACCGTTGCTGCGTTTTGTGCATCCGCGTTGGACGAGTCTGTGGAGGGCCCTGAGCCGCGCCCGGCCGGATGTCGTCTACCAGCGTGGCGCGGGGGCTGAGACCGGCCAGGTGGCCCTGTGGTGCCGGCGCCATCGCCGGCCGTTCATATTTGCGGCCGCGTCCAACAGCGATTGCGACCCGACATTGCCATACCTGCCCAGACGCCGGGAGCGGGTGCTCTACCGCTATGGCCTTTACCGGGCCGACCGGGTGGTGGCCCAGACGCGGGATCAGATCGAGGCCTTCGAGCGAGGCTTCGGCATCCGGGCGGTCCTGATCCGGAGCTGCGGCCAGGACCCCGGCACGCCGTCGCCGCGTGACCCCGTGGTGGCCGGCCGCCCCTCGGCGCTGTGGGTGGGGCGATTTTCCTATGAAAAACGCCCGGAGGTGATGCTTGCGGTGGCCCGGCGCTGTCCGGAGATTTACTTCGACGTAGTGGGAGCGGCCAACGCCCTCCAGGCGGCCGACGACAGTATCGCCCGGCAGGCGAGCCGCCTGCCTAACGTGACCCTGCACGGGCGCGTGCCGCATGGGAAAATGGCCGAGTTCTACGCGCGAAGCTCGGTCCTGCTGCTTACCTCGGCGTGGGAGGGTTATCCCAACACCTTCCTGGAAGCCTGGGCCCGGGGGGTTCCAACCGTCTCCACGGTGGACCCGGACGGCGTGATTACCAGATATGGCCTGGGCCGCGTCGGCGACTCGGCCGAGGCCCTGGCGGAGGCCATTACACATCTAACGCGCGATCCGGCCCTCTGGCGGGAATGTTCCGCCCGTGCCCGCCGCTTCTTCGTGGAGCATCACGGCATCGCCGCGGCGGTGAACGCTTACGAATCGCTGATCGCCGAAGTGGCCGGAGCGGGCGATCCCGGCCGAGCGACCAATCGGGCCGTTGCGGCCTCGATGGCAGATCAGAAGGTTGGGGCATGTCACGGCGCTTCTGGCCGTGTCGAGGAGGCCTGAAGACCCATGTGTGGTATCTGTGGTTTAAGCTTTGAGTCTCCGGACGGCGCTCTCGATCGAAAGGTGATCGAGATCATGACCGCCGCCATGTCGCATCGCGGGCCCGACGGCCAGGGTTTCTACGTGGACACGCACACCGGCCTGGGACACCGCCGACTCAGCATCATCGACGTCGAAGGCGGCGCCCAGCCCATGTACAACGAAGATCGCTCGCTGGTCATCGTCTTTAACGGCGAAATCTACAACTATCGCGAGCTCACGCCCGGGCTGGTCAGCAGGGGGCATCGCTTCGCTACGAACTGTGACACGGAAGTGATTCTGCATCTCTACGAGGAGATGGGGCCGCGCTGCGTCGAACAGCTCAATGGCATGTTCGCTTTCGCGATCTGGGACACGCAGGCCCGGAGGCTCTTTCTGGCTCGTGACCGGCTCGGCGAAAAGCCGCTCTATTACCATGTGGGCAACGGTCGGCTGGCGTTTGCGAGCGAATTGAAAGCGCTGCTCAAAGCCCCCGATATCGAGCCGGAGGTCTCGCTGGAAGCGCTGGACGACTATCTCGCCTATGGCTACGTCCCTGACGAGGGTTGCATCATCCAGGGGGTGTCCAAGCTGCCGCCGGGCTGCACGCTCACCTGGGAGGATGGCCAGGCTCGGCTGAACCGTTACTGGGACGTGGCCTTCCAGAGTTACGAGGATCTGGACGAGCAGGAATGGATGGATGAACTGGAACAACGCCTGCGCGATTCCATTCGCATTCGCCTGCGTTCGGATGTTCCGCTGGGCGTGTTCCTGAGCGGCGGGGTGGATTCCAGCGGCGTGGTGGCCCTGGCCAGTCAGGAGGCCGGCCGACCGATCAAGACCTTCTCCGTCGGGTTTGAAGAGGCGGACTACAGCGAGATCGAGTATGCCCGGCGGGTCGCGGAGCGATACAAAACCGAGCACCAGGAGATCATCGTCCGGGACCATGACATCGCCATCTTGCCGGAACTGGCCTACGCGCTCGACGAGCCGTTTGCGGACCCGTCCGCGCTGCCCACGTATCATGTCTGTCGTGAGGCCCGGCGGTTCGTAACCGTGTGCCTGTCGGGCGATGGCGGCGACGAAGTCTTTGCCGGCTACACCCGCTATGCCCAGGCCCTGCGTTACCAGCGGATGGACCGCTTCACCCGGCTGGGCGCACGGCAATTGTGTGGCCTGGTGGCTGGCGTGATGCCCCGCCATCTGCCGGGGAGCGGCTTCATGGGGCGTGTGGCGGTGGAGGGCGCACCTCGCTGGTTTGCCCAGAACCACAAATTCCACGCCCGGGATCGCCGGGAATTGTTTCGCCCGGAAGTCCGGGCCTGCGTCCGCGAAACGCCCTGGCTCTTTGAGCGGTTCTTTGACGGCGGGAAGGGTGAGCTGCTTTCCCGCCTTCAGCACGCGGACCAGAAGACGTATCTGCCCGACGACATCCTCGTGAAGGTGGATCGCATGTCCATGAAGAACTCTCTGGAGCTGCGCGTACCCTTCCTGGACCATACCGTGGTCGAGTTTGCGAACCGCGCCCCCGGGCGGTACAAGCTTCGCCACGGCACGGGCAAGTACCTGCTCAAGAAGATGCTGGCTGACTATCTGCCGGAAGATCTGCTGCACCGGCCGAAGCAGGGCTTCGGCATTCCCATCCGCAACTGGTTTCGGGGAACGCTCAACGGCTTCGTCCGCGAGATGCTGACCGGGCGCGACGTTCGGCTTGCCGCCTGGCTGGAGCCCGCGGCGGTTGAACGGGTATTGAAAGATCATGAACGCGGCGGGCGCGATCTCAGCGAGCGCGTCTGGACGCTGTTGATGTTGGAGTTGTGGTGTCGGACATTCAAAGCGGGATAACGAATGATCGGGGCGCTCTGCCTCCTTCGGGGCAGATGCCTGAACAACGCCCGGGGAGGAATGCCTTGGCCGAAGAAGCGCGTGTACGGTTCGTTATCACGGTGGATACGGAGCCGGATAACGTTTGGTCCAATTTTCACTCTCGAAGTCTGCGTAACGTCCTTGGGCTGCACCAGTTTCACAGCGCGATGGTCGCCCTGGGTGTGCGACCGACCTATCTCATCACCTGGTCGGTGGCCTCTGATCCGGCGTGCGTGAAAGCCCTTCGCAACTTGGAGAACATCGGCCCGTGTGAGATCGGAACGCACTTGCATGCCTGGGAGGTGCCCCCGTTCCTGCCGGGCGGCGAAGACCAGGCTTACGCCGTGTTCGCCCATGACCTGCACCCCAAGCATTTCGAAGCGAAACTCCGTAACATCACCGAGCGCATCGCCGAGAACTTCCCGCTTCCGCGTTCATATCGGGCCGGCCGGTTTGGTTTCGCCTGTGAGCATATTCCCATCCTCGAATCCATGGGTTACACGGTGGACTCGTCGATCACGCCGCTCCTGGACCGGGGCGGCAAATACGGGTTGCCGAAGGCTTCTGGAGGCAAGGGGGGGCGCGATTACCGCGAGGCGCCGCTCGATCCCTATCATCCCGACTACGCGGACGACCTCCGGCCGGGTAAGGCCCGCTTGCTGGAGGTGCCGCTGACGGTCGCGTTCAGCAGAGCGACATCGCCCTTCATGGAGACTGTACACCGGCGCGGCCCCAGGGCCGTTCAATGGGCCCTGTCCGCTTTGAGGATCTCCCGGCTGATCCACGCGTCTCCGCCGGAAGTGCCCTGGAACGACCTGCGGACCATGCTCATGGCCGCCTTTACCACCGGCCGGAGGGTATTCAATTTCATCCTGCACTCTTCTGAAACCATGGCCGGCGGGGCTCCCTGGATTAAGACCGAGGCCCAGGCCCGGGAGGTCGTGGATCGAATCAGTCGGTGCGCGTCCTGGCTGGAAGAGCGGGCCACCGTCGAGTTCTGCACTCTCTCGCAGGTGGCCGAGAACCATGCCGAGGCCCCGACCGGAGATTCGGCGGCGGTGGAAGTGGTGATCTGATATGCGCGTTGAAGTCATTCAGGACCGCACCGGCCTGGAGGCCCTGGCCAGCGAATGGAACCCGCTGTTGGCCGGAAGCCGCGCCGACAATGTGTTCCTGACCTGGGAATTCATTTCTACCTGGCTGGACGTAGTGCGTCCGACCTGCGATTTGTACGTGCTCGTGGTGCGCGATGATGACGGGGCATGCCTCGGCATCGCGCCTTTCTACCGCAGGCGGCTCAAGGTGGCGCGGACGTTCTCTTTGCGTTGCCTGCGGGTGCTGGGGGATGACGCGGCGGCGGCGGATTATCCAGATCTGATCATCCGATCCGATCTCGAATCTGAAGTTCTGGAAGCCCTTGGCCGGCATCTGGCGGCCTCGCCCGGCTGGGACTGTCTCTGGCTGGCCCGGACCGCGGGGTGGACGGGGGCGCTGAATCGCCTGGGCCAACTGAGCGCCGGCGGGGGCTTCCATCTGCGCTGCCGAACGCGTCCTTTTTCCAGGGTCCACCTGCCGGATAACTACGAGGCCTATCTTGAGAAGCTCTCCGGCAAAACGCGTTACAACCTGCGACGGGGCCGGCGGCAGTGCGAGAGTCTGGGAGGCTGCAAACTGCGGGTGTGCGAGGATCCCGGGCAGGTGGCTTCCTTCGTGGGCGAGCTGGTGCGGCTGCATCAGAAGCATTGGGAAGCTGCCGGAGATGCGGGCGCCTTCCGCCGTAATCCCTGTCTGCGGACCTTTTTTGAAGAGGTCGCAGGCCGGTTCCTGCGTTGCGGCTGGTTGCGCCTGGCCGGGCTGGAGGTGGATGGGCGGATCCGGGCCGTGCAGTTCGGTTACGCCTACCACGGCGTCTACAGCGCCATCCAGGAAGGCTACGACCCCGACCTGACGGAAGTCACCTGCGGCGTCGGCAACGTGGCTCGGGCCGCCACCATTGAGGCGACGATCGCGGAGGGACTGGGGGTGTACGACTTTCTCGACGGTGCCACCTGGCACAAGCAGCGCTGGGGGGCCGATTTGCTGGAGGGGTATGACATCTTCATCCATCGCCGCTCACTCAGGACGTTGCCCCTCCGTGTCGGGGAGATCTGGCCCACGGGACGTTTCATGACCTGGGATGGTCAATAGCCCGGCCAGAATATCGTTTCGGCGAACGCCCGGCCGGGGACCGCTCCGACCCCAAAAAGCAGGCTCAGGTGATCGATCTTGGAAGAGAGCCGATCACCTGAGCTTTTCTGTTGCCGGCCGGTCCTGTCCCGGCACGTCCGACGGTGCAGCGTTCGACCGGGCCGGTCATGCGGCCAGGAGGGCGAGCTTTACTGCTGGCTGGCGCCCATGTTGGCCGGGGCGCTGAGCGAAACCGGGTTGCCGGCGAAATCACGCAGGCCGGACAGGTTGGTAAGCCCGCCGTGATCGGCCGACTGCATGTACGAGATCGTGCGCCGCCACATGCTGCAGGACTGCTTCGACTGCAGCACGCTGTCGCCGGACAGCGCGGAGATCCGCTGGTTGGCCTGATTGATGAAATCGGGGATCGCCGACGTGATGGTGCTCTGGATGTCGCTCAACCGGGCGCCGGCGCCTCGCGCCGGGCTGTCCTGTCCCAGCCGGAACCGTGCCGCGATGTCGGCCATGGCCTCTTCGATGGTCACCTTTCCGTCGTGGTTCGCGTCCGCAAACAACTGTTCCGGATGGATCACCTGCTGCGGATTGCTGCGGGAGAAGTGAAGATCGGGGGCGACCAGTTTCGGGTTCTGGTTGATGGTGTGCGGCTGGGGCATTTGCTGTTTGCTGACCAGCGGCAGGTTTATGGCATCGCCGATCAGGTTGTAGTCGCTGCTCGGGTGCATTCCGTTGCTGTTCACCTCGATGTCGCGCCGTCCAAGGGCGTTATTCGGATTGTTGGCGAACGAGATGTTGTTCATCAGCAACGTATATCGGCCTTCCAGCAGAATACCCCACCTGTCGTTGTGATAGAACGTGTTGTTGATTACCACGTCGCCCACGCCGGAGGTGGAATCGAAGCCGGTGTTGGCGTTGAACGCGCTGATGTTGAACGCGACCAGGTTCCCGCCGCCGCCGCGGACGCAGAACTTGATGCCCTCGCGGTTGCCCGGCTGCTGCCAACTGTTGAACAGGGCGTTGCGCAGGAACCGGTTATACACGTTGCCCAGGCCGTTGATGGCCGCGTCCGGGTTGTCGTAGATCACGTTGCTCTCGATGAGCGAACGCTCGCCGAAGCGCATGCCGAAGCCTGTCGAATTACCGTAGTTGCCCGAGAACGCGTTGCAGTAGATGAAGTTCCGGCGGATGGTGCAGTACTTGCTGCCGGTGGGATCCGTGGAATTGTAGTCCGTCTCAACGAAGGCGATGCCGCCGCCATTGTTGTAGACCCGGCAGTCCTCCACGGTGATGTGGTCTCCCCCGGACGCGCAAATGCCGCTGTAATAGGCGACTTGTCCGCCCTCCCAGGCCCGGTTGTTGCTGTAGCACTCGCAGTCCTGGATGTTGACGTAGCTGCCTTTGAAGACGTAAATCCCGTCGCGGATGGCGCCGGTCACCTTGAAGCCGCGGATGTTGATGTAGGCCACGGGCTTGTTGTTACGCACGTCGCCGACAGCGATGCCGTAAGTCTGTGTGCTGGTGGCGTCGATGATGACTTCATCGTTGCCGTAGCGGGCGAAGGTGATGGGCTTGTCCGCCGTTCCGGAGGTTGAGATCAGGAGCGTGCCGGAGTACGACAGCCCGTTGGTGCTGGTGTACCGGCCGGCCTTGACGTAGACCGTGTCGCCCGGCCGGACGACCGCGGCCGCTTTCTGAAGAGTCTTGAAAGGCTTGGCCTGGGTGCCGGCATCGGCGGCCGTATCGGATGCGGCAGGGTCATTGATGGCCACATACCAGGCTGGGCCGGGCGGCGGTGGCGTCTCGCCGTTGACGGTCACGTTGACCACAGTGCTGGCTGATCCGCCCTTGCCGTCACTGACCTGAACCGTGAACGCGTCCGGACCGCTGTAACCGGCGGCCGGTTGATAGCTGACGGTCACGCTGCCGCCCGAACTGCTCGGAGAACCGGCGGTGACCGCAACGGTACCGTGCCCGGCCGGACCGGTCGTCCACACCAGGCTGCCGGCCGCGGCATCGGCGTCGGTGGCCGAAAGTTGCAGCGTGCCAGTGCCGCCTTGCTGGACGGTCAGGCTGATCTGCGACCCCTGGGTGATGACGGGCGGCTGGTTAGGCGGTGGCATGATGGTCACGCTGATGGCGATGCTGTCGGTCCCACCCCGACCGTCATCGACGCGCACGCCGAACAGATCGCTGCCGCTGTGGCCCGGGAACGGTTGATATTCCACGATCACGGTGCCGCCCGAGTTGCTCGGCGAACCCGAGATGATTTTCGCGGTGCCGTGGGCGGCCGCGGGGACGGGCAGAATCGACCAGACCAGGCTGCCTGGTGCGGCGTCAGGGTCGGTCGCGCTGAGCCCGATGGTGCCGGCCTGACCGGCCTGAAGACTCAAGGAGGCGGATTCGCCCTGAGCGATCACCGGCGGCTGATCCTCCGGCGGCGACGAGGGAATGTCTTTTACGTAAACGTCCACCAGGTCTTCAGCGGCGGCCTGTGCGTCGCGGATGATCAACTTGAACGAGAGAATGGTGTCCAGTGCGACCTGCGGCGCGGTGAAGGTCGGCTTGACGGCCGCCGGATCACTGAGGGTCACGGCTGGACCGCCGATCTGCTGCCATTCGAAGGTGATGGTTTCGCCGTCGGGATCGGTGCTGGCCGATCCGTCCAGCGTGACCAGCTCGCCTTCATTGACCAGCACGTCGGCGCCGGCGGCGGCAATCGGCGGCTGGTTGGCCGGTGAGGGCGTTCCGTCGCCGGAGCCTTTCTGTTTCACGGAGATGGGCAGTTGTGCCTTGGGGCTGTCCTCGGAACAGCCCCCCGTACCCGTAACCAGGCATACCGAGACCAGGTACGGCAGTGCTCGGCCTGTGGTGAACACGTGGGTCACTGTTTCACCCTCTTCTCCGCTACCGTCATCGAAGTCCCAGACGTATGTTCCCGCGGGAAGCGAACGCCCGTCCAGTGTAGCCACCTGAAACTCAACCGACAAAGGCGCTTCGCCCTCCGTGGTGGACGCGATGACGGCCAGCGCCGGCGGCTCCGCGTCCGATGACACTCTATTCTTGACTTCGACCTTCACCTTGTCTTCAGAACTGTTGATTCCGTCGCTGACGGTCAGCAGAAATGTCAGCGTCTGGTCCGCATCGACGTCCGGGGCGGTAAACGTCGCCCGGGCCGTCTGGGCATCCGTCAGCGTCACCGGTATGCCCTCGACCTGCTGCCATGAGAACGCCAGCGCCTTTTCATCCGGGCTGCGGCTCTGGCTGCCGTCCAGAACGACGGTTGCGCCTTCATCAACCACCTGGTTGCCACCGCCATTCGCGATGGGCGCGCCCGGCGGTTGGGGCGCGGTGCTGTCAAGCACCTGGTCGTCGCTGGGATCATCAATCGGCGTCCCGATCGGATTGTCGATGGAGGCGTCGTCGGAATTGCCGCCCGGTCCGAGGCAGGACAGCCCCAGCATTCCGGCCAGCAGTATGGCGGCCATGATCGAGCCGCACAGAAGGCCAGGATTTCGTGAGCGGCGGTGAGGAGTCAGAGAACCGGGAGTGAGGGCGCGCGACGCGCGGGCACTGGGGGAGGAGGCGTGGCTGTTCATCAGTTGGCTTCCTTTACGTTGTGGGTTGTCGCATCGACAGGCCGGTCAGGCGTCCCGCCCGACCTGCCTGTCGGTCACCAATTCATGGAGAATCCCGGCTGATCGATTTCTTACAGGAAATCGTCCATCCGCGTTTCTATTGGCCCGGCGCTTCATCCTGAAGGCGGGGCGTGGGTTTGAAGCCGCATCCTGCGACTTCGTCAGGTTCGTGTCCCTCTACTGCTGGCTGGCGCCCATGTTCAGGGCGGCATCCATCGGCACCGGGTTCCCGGCAAAATCGCTCAGGCCGGACAGTTGGTCCATCCACCCGTGATCGGCCGACTGCATGTACGAGATCGCGCGCCGCCACATGCTGCACGACTGTTGCGATTGCAGTCCCTTGTCGCCGGACAAATCCGAAATCCGTTGGTTGGCCTGATTGATGAAATCAGGCAGCGATGCGGTGATTCTGGCCTGGATGTCGTACAGGCTGGTGCCGGCTGCGCGGGCAGGGCTGTCTGCGTTCAAGGCATAGCGAGCGGCGATGTCGGCCATGGCTTCCTCGATGGTCACCTTTCCGTCGCCGTCGGCATCCACGAACAACTGTTCCGGATGGGTGACGGCCAGCGGATCGCCCCGCTGCAACTGCAGCGGATTGACCAGCATCGGATCGGCGTTGATGGTGTGGGGCTGCGGCAGTTTTTGCTGGCTGATCGCCGGCAGGGTGGCATCGCCGATCAGGTTGTAATCGCTGCCGGGGTGCATCCCGTCGCGGTTTACCATGATGTCCCGCTGGCCGGGGCTGGCGCCGGGGTTATTGGCGAACGAGATGTTGTTCATCAGCAGCGTGTGTCGGCCTTCCAGCAGGATGCCCCAACTGTCGTTGTGGTAGAACGTGTTGTTGAACACCACATCGCCCACGCCGGAGGTGGAATCGTAGCCGGTGTTGGCGTTGAACGCGCTGATGTTAAAGGCCACGATGTTTCCGCCGCCGCCGCGAACGCAGAACTTGATGCCCTCGCGGTTGCCCGGCTGCTGCCAACTGTTGAACAGGGCGTTGCGCAGGAAGCGGTTACAGACGTTGCCTAGCCCGTTGATGGCCGCGTCCGGATTGTCGTAGATGACATTACCTTCGATCAGCGAAAATTCGCCAAACCTCATACCGAAGCCGGACGAATTGCCGTAGTTGCCCGAGAACGCGTTGCAATAGATGAAGTTGTTGCGGATCGTGCAGTATTTGCTGCCCGTGGGATTGGTCGAGTTGTAGTCCGTCTCCACAAACCAGATGCCGAAGCCGTTGCTGTAGACCCGGCAGCCCTCCACGGTGATGTTGTCGCCGCCCGATGCGGTGATGCCCGCATAGTACGCGTTTTGGCCGCTTTGCCAGGCGCGGTTGTTGGCATAGCATTCACAATCCTGAATATTGATGTAGCTGCCTCTCAGGATGTAAATCCCATCACGAACAGCGCCGGTCACCTTGAAGCCGCGGATGTTAATGTAGGCCACGGGCTTGTTGTTGCGCACGTCGCCGACGGCGATGCCGTAGGTCTGTGTGCTGGTGGCGTCGATGATGACTTCATCGTTGCCGTAGCGGGTGAAGGTGATGGGTTTGTCCGCGGTGCCCGACGTGGCAATCTGCAGCGTGCCGGAGTAGGACAACCCATTGGTGCTGGTGTAGACGCCGGCCTTGACGCAAACGGTGTCCCCGGGTTGCACGACTTCCGCCGCTTTCTGGAGTGTCTTGAACGGCTTGGCCTCGGTACCGGCATCGACCCCCTCGTCAGAGGCGGCCGGATCGTTGCCGGCCACGAACCAGGTGGGGCCGATGGGCGCATCGCCCGGTGCCAGGATCGGAGCCGGAGCCGGCATGGTACCGGCCCCTGGACCCTCGTTGGAGCCCCCACCCTTGTCTGCCACCGGCGGGGCCGGCGTGTCCTGGCCGGGCGCTGGTGAATTCGTGGCGTCGCCAAACTCAGTTGCGTCCTCACTGTCCGGCGGCGTTGTGGCGTGGCTGTCAAGCACCTCGCTGTCGTCAGGATCCTCGATAGGGGGGACGGAAATACACGATGGCCCCATCATCCCGATCAGCAGGACGGTGGTAAGTACTGTTCCGCAGACAACTCGCAAGCAGCTTTGGCGGCGTTTATGCATGAATGAGGAGGGTAGACTGGTTCGATGCACAATCCCTGGGGAGGAGTCGTGGCTGTTCATCAGTTGGCTCCTGCTACGTGGGTACTCGATGCATAGACGACAAGGCATCCGGCCATGCCATCCATGTGGTCGTAAAACGCTCGCCGCCAAACCAGGCGGAGGGCGTTATCCCGTGGCTATCGTTGGCTAGTCATCTTTCCCCAGTATCCTGTACAGCCCAGTGACGTAGGCTTGGGCTCTTGAGGCCGTGTGGAATGCCCCTTTCAGGCTAAAACGGCCGGTGTGCTCCGAAGAACCTCCGATAACTCAGGGGGCCACGATACTGCTCTCGCTCCGCATTGCAATAGGCAAGAGGCGATTTTCCGTCATGGCAATGTTGTTTCAGGGATTTCCCCTATCGTCTTAAAGATTGCCTAAGGTATTTCTTTGGATGGCGTAAGTTTGGGCCCCACGTCCAGTCGCCAGACGGGCCGATTTGTTTCTTAAAATACGTCAATTCTGAAGGTTACGAAAATTCCGCAGGCCGCTCGCGCTGAGGGGTATAATTCAGCGTCCTACCAAGGTGTATGTTCCCTATGTCGCTGAAAGGCGCGTATCCATGACAGCGGCGCAATTTGCAGCACATTTTCGGGATCATTCTCTCCGGTTGGCCCTGGGCGCTGCGGTTGTATTGTTGCTCGCTGCCCGCTTGGGATACGGGCTGCTGGAGTCCCGCTATGGCCAGGCCTTTCGAAGCGTTCCACTACCCCGGGGGTCGTTGGAGAAGCTGCCGCAGGTGCTCGGTGAGTGGCAGGGGCACCCTCAACCCATGAAAGCGGCGATCATTAAAGCCACGGATACCGACGATCATGTCAGTCGGTTTTATCGATCCGCGCGCGAGCCGACGGGGGTGAGTCTCTGGATTGGCTACGGCGGACGCCTTCGCGACATGTTGCCTCACCGGCCGGAGGTCTGTTATCCCGCCAACGGCTACACCCTGGAAGAGGAACGGCACGTTCAGTTGAAGACTTCCGACGGCACGCTCTTACCCTGTCGGATCCTGTATTTTGCCCGCGGGGGGCTCCAGGCGGAACGCGTTGTTGTTTTGAACTACTACCTGGTGGACGGTGAATACTCGCCGGACGTCTCACTATTGCGGACCAGGGCGATGCGCTTTCAGGCCGGGGGGCGTTACGTGGTCCAAGTGCAGATTTCCAGCATCTACGACCCACTCCGTCACCAGCCTGATGCCGCTGTCAGGGGATTTGCAGAGGCCTCGGCGGACGCGATCCGGGAAACCGTGCAGGCGGCGGTTCGTACGGCCTCTCCACTGGCCGGCAAGGAGCCGAAATGACCCCTCCCGGCGCGAGAACGGAGATTAGCGGCGCCGAGGAGGCTCGGGCCGGCCGGGCACCGGATCGGGCGGCTATTGCGCGAGTGGGGGTGATCATTGCGGCCATGAGCGCGTTGGTGGTCTGGTCGCACTGGCCCACGTTCGCGCCGATGGCCCTCAACTGGTGGCACGACCCGAACTACTCGATCGGCATGCTGGTGCCGTTTGCGGCCCTGTACCTGGCCTGGATAGATCGCGTCGGCCTGGCGTCGTGCCGGGTGGCGCCTTCGTGGTGGGGAGCGGTCGTCGTTCTGCTGGCTCAGGCCCTGCGCCTGTACGGCCTGATCACTTTGCGGGAATCTCTCGAACGCTACGGCCTGGTTCTGACCATGATCGGCCTGGTGTTGTTGATCGCCGGTCGGCAGGTGTTTCGCCGGAGCCTGGGAGCGCTGCTGCTGCTGTTCCTGATGGTCCCGTTGCCGGGCGGTCTTCATAACCTGCTTGCCGCACCGCTTCAAAGACTGGCGGCGTCGGGGGCGGCTTTTGTTCTGGAACTGGTGGGTGTGATGGTGACGCGTGAGGGCACGGTCATCACGCTGAGCAACCTGCAGCGGATCAACGTGGAGGAGGCGTGCAGCGGGCTGCGGATGCTGACGGCTTTTGTAGTGGTTGCGTGGGTGATGGCCTGCCTGGTGCATCGCCCGGTGTGGCAGAAGGTCGCGCTGGTGGTGTCGAGCGTGCCCGTGGCCATTGTGTGCAATCTGCTCCGGCTGGTGGTCACGGCATTGTTGTTCCTGGCGGTGGGCACGGAAACGGCGGAATGGTTTTTTCACGAGGCGGGCGGCTGGGCCATGATGGTCCTGGCGGTCGGATTGCTGTGGGGCGAGTTGTGGTTGATGTCCCGGTTGTTATGCGAGGAAGACGATGGGCGTATCCGAACTGAGATGTGAAAAATGTGGCCGGCCCGCGCTGGTACACATCACCAGTGAAGTCGAGCAGGACGGGGGGATGCGGCATCTGTGCCTGGACTGCGCGGAGCAGCTTGACGCCGCGATCAACTCGGGCGATCGAAGCCTGAATCATCGGGCGATCCTGGTATCGGTGGGGATGTTCACGCTGGTGCTTTCCCTGGCGGCGGACTATATCGGGATCGGGCGGATGGCCGGCTTCGGCTGGAAGCAGGATGTGGCCCTGGGGTTGGGGATAGTGCTGCTGGGCGCGGGTGCGCTGATCCGGGCGGGTACACTGTTGGCGATCGGCGGGCTGGTGACCGTGATTACGCTGGTGGCCGGCTGGGTGGGCCTGGGCAGCGGGGGCGGTTTTGGCTTCAAGCAGATCACCGGGACAGCGCTGGGGCTGTTGATGATCCTCGGCGGCATCGCGAGGGTGCAGTCCGGACGTTTGAAGACCAGCGATTCCTGACCTCGTAACCGCCAGGCTCATGACGGCCACGTGTATTTGTAGCGGCCGGGCTCCATATCAACATTTCCGTCCGTAGCGGCCGGGCTCTGTACCGGCCGTTTCCACCATCAGTCCTCCTCGGGAAGTGGCTTACCCCGGGTCTCGGGGGCCCAGAGCAGGACCACCAGCCCTAAGAGGTAAATAGTGGACAACAGAATCATCCCCGTGCGGAAGGGGTTGGCTGCGCCGGAGGCCTTCAGGGCTTCGCGCAGGGGGTTGCCCAGCAGCATGACCGCGGCCGAGGAGAATCGGGCCACGTTGTAGCCGAAGGCGGTGCCGGTGGAGCGCAGCCGGGTGGGATACAACTCCGGCAGGTAGACAACCAGGCCGCCCATGACGCTCAGGGTGAAGAAGCCGAGCACCGGCAGGAGAACGTAAGCCTGCCACTCCGCATGAAGGGTAGTGAAGGTGAACACGATCATCGCGAAGGAGGTCAGGAACGCTCCCGCGAAGGTGGCGCGCCGGCCAATTCGGGCGGCCAGGGTGGTGAAGGTCATGATGCCTACGAATCCGCCCATATCCTGCAGCAGCGGTCCGATGGCTCGCACCCAGTCGATGCGGGCGGGGCTGGCGGTCGCCTTCAGGGCGTCATCGATGAGTTCCGGCGACCAGAATCCGACCCCCCAGACGCCGACGATGCCGGTGGTGGCCAGGCAGACGGCCACGAGGGTGTTGCGCCGCCAGCGCGGGTGGGTGAACATGCTCTTCATGTCGCCCATCTGGCGGTCGAGATTTTCGGCGGCGCTGCGGCGGGCGGCCTGCCATTGCTCAGACTCTTTGAGAGTGGTCATGATGAAGACGATCAGGAAGGACGGCAGGGCCCCAACGAAGAAGAGCAGCCGCCAGCCGGCGATACCTCCGTCCACCGCTCCCGTGAAGTAATACTGGCCCGGCTGGAAGAGCCAGGCGGCCAGCGCGGAACCGCTCATATTCCCGAAGAGCGAGAGAGCGGAGAACAGCCCCAGGAAGAAGGCGCGGGCGTGTTCGGGCATGGTTTCGGCGACCAGGGTGGCGGCGGTTGCGAAGGCCCCCCCGATACCGCTGCCCATGAGAAAACGGTATACGCAGAAAGTCCAGCCACCGGTGGCCAGGCCGCAAAGGCCGGTGAAAATGGAATAAATCAGCACGGAGAGGGCCAGCGTCTTGGTGCGGCCCCAGCGGTCGCCCATGACGCCGAAGATCAGCCCGCCGACCGCCCAGCCGATCATGGTGGCGGCGGTCGCGTAGGTGGCGTAATCGATGACGATGGGGCTGCGTGGATCCGGCTGATCCAGCAACTGCACGAGGGCGGGCGTGCGCGCCAGCATGAAAATGCGCTGGTCGGTGCAATCGAAGAACCAGGCCAAAGCGGCAATGATGAAAATCCAGATCTGGTAGCCGGTCAGTCCCTGGTATGGTTTGAGGCGAGGTTTGGCGTCGAGTTCAAGCGCGGTCGGTTTATCCATGGCCGAGCCCTCCATTTGCCGGTAAAGTACGGGAGACGGAAGCGGTTTGCAACCGGCCTGGGCCCGGTGAAGGTATGAAACCCGCGGAGGGAACCGAGATGGATAAAGCTGGATCACGCATTGTCGGCTTCTCACTTTTCGTTTCACAGTGGGGGCGCCTGACAGTTATGTTCTGTTCGCTGCTGTTGATGGCGGCCATGCCTGCCCGGGGGGCTGATGAGCGTCCGCCCAACATTCTGCTCCTGGTCTCCGACGATCATCAGCACAGCGCGCTGGGGGCCGCGGGCAACCCCATCGTCCAGACCCCGCATCTCGACCGGTTGGCCTCTCAGGGCGTGCGCTTCACCCATGCGTTCGTCCACATCCCCATCTGCACGCCATCCCGGGCGGCGTACCTCACGGGGATGTACGGCCCGCACAACGGGGTGACCTTCTTCGGCAAGAAGCGAAGCCAGGGCGTGGTCTCGCTGGCGGAAATTTTGTCCAAACGCGGCTATCAGACCGCCTTTACCGGCAAGTGGCACAACGATCAGCGTCCGCCGGCGTGGGGGTTTGGGTGGACGGCCAACGTATTCGCCGGCGGCATGGGCCCCTATACCGATCCGAAGCTGGTTCAGGGCGCCGATGACCCGCCGCGGGTGACGAAGGGCAATATCACCGAGTTGATCGCCGATGCGGCCGTGCGTTTCCTGGGTGAGCGCGACGCTTCGCGTCCCTTCTTTCTGAACGTGGCCTTCACGGCCCCGCACGACCCGCGGACGCCCCCGCCGGAGTATGAGCGGATGTACGAGCCGGAGCGGATGGCGCTCCCGGGCAACTTCATGGCCTCCCCGCGGTTCGACCCGGGGACGCTGAACATCCGCGACGAGAAGCTTTTGCCTCTACCGCGCGAGGCCGCGGCCGTGCGCCGGGAGATCGGGCGGTACTATGGCCTGATCACGCATTTGGACGCCCAGATTGGCCGGATTCTGGACGCACTGGAAAAACACAAGCTGGCGGACGACACCATCGTGATCTTTGTCGGCGACAATGGCCTGGCGCTGGGCGCGCATGGGCTGCTGGGCAAGCAGACCATGTATGACGAGGGCGTGCGCGTGCCGTTGATCGTGCGTCATCCCCGGCTGGAGGGGAGGCGCGGGGAAACACGGGATGCGCTGGTGGATCTGATCGACCTGCTGCCGACGATCTGCGACTGGACGGGCACGCCACCGCCGCCGTCAGTGGACGGACGGAGCTTTGCCGGGCTGCTCAAGGGCGAGACGCCGAGGGTGCGTGATGCGATCTTCGGCACGTACGACGAGAAGGACACGCCGCTGTTCCGCATGATCCGCACGGAGCGGTACAAGCTCATCTGCTATCTCCAGTTGAATCGGGAAGAGCTGTTCGACTTGCAGGCGGACCCGCTGGAGTTGAAGGATCTGTCGGACGACCCGGGCTTGCAGGAGGTTCGCGACCGGCTGAGGGCACGGCTGAAGGAGCTGCGTAAGTCGGCGGGGGAGAAGGTGGACGAGCCGGCGGCGAAGTGAGCGCGGCGATTTATAGAGCGTTCTTCACGCCGGCGAGTTCGAGGACGGTGATCTTGCCTCACTGGGTGGTGGTGATTTTCATAACTTGCCCCCCAGGAGGCCGGCGAACTGACCACCGGCCTGCGCACGGATGGATTGCTGGCCGAACTCGGTCATGCGGGCGTAGAGGGCCTGGAGATCCTGCTGGAGCAGGATCTCCGCCAGCCCGGGATCGAACTGGGTGCCGGCGCAGCGGCGGATCTCGGCCGCCGCAACCTGGACGTGCTGGGCCGGCCGGTAGGTCCGGTTGGTGGTGATGGCGTCGAAGCTGTCGGCCAGGCCGATCACGCGGCCGAGGAATGGCACGTCGGCGCCTTTCAGGCCGGCGGGGTAACCCCGGCCGTCGAGCCGCTCATGGTGATGCAGCACGCCGGGGATGATGTCCTCGACCTCGTGGACGTTGCGCAGAATGCGGGCGCCGATGGCCGGATGACGTTTGATTTGCTCGTATTCCTGGTTGGTGAGCCGCCCGGTCTTGCGCAGAACGGTTTCGGGGACTCCGATCTTGCCGATGTCATGCAGCAGCCCGGCCAGGTACACACGCCGGCATTTGGCTTCGGACAGCCCGGCGAGTTCGGCGATATACCGGCTCAGCCAGGCGACGCGCTGGGAATGGCCGCAGGTGTAGGGGTCCTTGGCGTCGATGCTGTTGACCAGGGCGTGCAGCATGCCCAGGAACATGTGCTCCAGGTCGTCATAGAGCCGGAGCGTTTCAAGGAACGAGGCGCTGCGTTCGGCGATGGTGCTGAAAAGCTGGATTTCACAGGAGCCGAAATCCTGTCCATCCGTGCGATTGATGGCCAGCAGGGCGCCGAAGACCTTGTCCTTTCGGGCCAGGTCATAAAACCCCAGTTGCCGCAGCCAGGCGGAGGCCCAGGCGAATTGCGTATTCTGCCGCACGTGGTTAATCACGTGGGCGGCCCCGGCGGGAACGCCGTTGCCCCGAATCTGGTTGCACAGCTTGAAAAGCTCTTCGTCCGAGGCGGCCACGGGGCCGGCCCGGATAACGGTGGGGCGGTCGCCGGTGATGCCGTTGGGTTCCAGAATGGCGACGACGCTTTCCATGGGCGTTGCGCCGACGAGTTCCCGGCAGACCTGTTCGAGGTGGCTGACCGGCCCGGCTAGGGCGTTCATGCCGGCGCTGATTCGATAAATGAGATTCAGTTCTTCGTAGGTTTGGGCCAGATTGGCGGTCAACTGGTCAATGTCGGAATCCTGCAGGGCCTGGCCGTGCAGCGACTGCATCTGGTAACAGAGGATGCGCCCGAGGGCTTTGAACTGGCCCGGTTCGATGATGGGCAGGCCGTCGGAGAGCTTGGCGAAGACGAGGCGATCGAGCTGGTGCTGGCTGCAGAAGCGCGCGAAAGCTTCTTCGTCCAAAAACTCGGAGTTGAATCCGCAGGCCAGAACCGCCCCGTAGAACCGCTGACGGTGGACGAGGGGGACCACGGCCACCATGATCCCGCCGGTGCTATCGAGGTTGGTCACGATCAGATCGGACTCGCGCGTCTGGCGGGCCAGCTCACCGAGTCGTTCCCGGAAGCGGACTGAGTGGCGCAGGAGACTATCCCAGAAGGGAAGGCCGGCGCCGCCGGAGGCGGCCTGAACGCCGTCCTGGTCCCATAGTGAGAGCCATAGTCCAAGGTGCGACCACGCCGTGGTCCATTCCGGGAAAACAGGCGTAAGCACGTGTGACGGTGTGAAAAGGGCTGTGTTAATGGGACGGCCCCCCTTCGTACAACGATATGACCCCGCGCGATCCGGTTCTGAAACCCCCGCTACCACCTGTGTGTTGTGTGCCACTGCTTTTGAGCAGTGTGGAACGTCCGAGTTGTTCCGGCACGGCTCCAGTGCCGTGACACACAGTTGCAACCCACGGCCCTAGAACCGTGGTACCCCCAGCGTGCGGTTAGCGGTCCCACCCTCGCGCGCTGTCATATAGCACTCAGGCCGTTGCCCCCACGGACTCAATGTCTCCGACCAGGAGTTCCTGCGTCCGAGCCAGGATCTCCCTGGGGCTGAACGGCTTACTCATTATGCATCGGATGTTTGGGGAGATAGTTTGCGTTTCAGCAATGGAGAAGCCGCGGGCAGTCAGCAGGACCACGGGGATCGCGCTGGTGGCCGGGTCGGAGTTGAGCCGGCTGGACAGCTCCAAGCCGCTCATGCGGGGCATCTGGTAGTCCGTGATGATAAGGTCCGGTAATTCGGAACGGGCCAGGCGGAATGCTTCGGCGCCGTCCTCGGCCTGCAGCACATTGAAGCCGCCGTTGTTGAGTTTCATGGCCAGGACGTTGAGGATGTGCGTCTCATCGTCCGCGATCAGCACGGTTTTGGATGTCATGTACGTCACTCCTGAGCATGGGCCACGTGGCCCTTAAGGCAGCGGCGGGCGAGACGTCCGCCCCTCACACGGGCGAGAGGCCCGTGCGCCGATTCGTTTTTCAGCCTTTGGTCAGCGGGAACCGGAGGACCATGGTGGTCCCGACTCCATATTCGCTGGTAACGACGATTTCTCCGTGATGCACGGTTTCCATAATGTGCTTGACCAGGTTGAGGCCCAGGCCGGTGCCCTTGGCCACGTGTTCGGTATTCCGGCAGCGGAAGAATTTCTCGAACAGCCGGGGCAGGTCCTCGGAGCGGATGCCCATGCCGTTGTCCATGACGGCCACCGCCAGGTGCCCGCCCTCAAGGTCGGCGCTGGTTCGAATCCGCACGCGACCTCCGGCCTCGGTGTATTTAATTGCGTTGCTGACCACGTTGAGCACCGCCTGATAGACGAGGTCGCGGTCGGCCCACACCGTGGGCAGGGCCTCGGCGGCCTCGCAGGTCAGTTCAATGTTCTTGGATGTCGCCTGGGGGAGCATGACGTCATGCACCTGCTGAACCACGGCGTTCAACTGCACGGAGCCCTTGCGAACCTCCATGACGCCGGCCTCGATCCGCGAAATGTCGAGGATCTTGGTGATGAGGCGTTGCAGGCGGTCGGTTTCGGACGCGATGATCTTGTAGAAATCTTCGCGCATCGCGTCGTCTTTGGCCTCGCCGTCCAGGAGCATCTCCATGTAGGCCTTGATGCTGGAAAGCGGGGTTTTCAGCTCGTGGGAGACGGCCGACACAAAGTCGGTTTTCATCCGGGCCATCTCGCGTTCGCGGGTGATGTCATGGAAGACGGCCACGACGCCGCGGGTCTGGCCCTGCGAATCGAGCACGGTGGAAAGCGTGATATTGTAAGTCTGGGTTCGGCCGCCGCGGAGCGCGGTATATTCGACCTGGCGGCGGACGCCATGGCCGCCGGCGGTGCGGGCCTCGCGCAGCAGGTCGGACAGCGCCGCGTCGTTAAGCACCCGCTCGATGGGGCGGTGACGCCACTCGGTCAGACGGAAGCTGAACAGCCGTTCGGCGGCGGTATTGGCCAGCACCAGTTCCCCGAACGAATCGGCCACCAGCACGGCATCGGAGATGCTGAAGATGATGGCTTCGCTGTGGCGGCGCTCGGCGTCGGCCACGCGCATCTGGATGTCGAGTTCTTTCTTCTGCAGGCGCAGGTTGTCCATCTTGCGGTGCACGTGGGCGACGTAATCACCCAGAGCGCTGATCACCCGTTGTAGTTCGCCGGGCACCCGTCCGTGGATTGGTTCGAGCTCCTCGCTGCGGGCCAGATGGCGCAGTTGCGATTCCACGTGGCGCAGCGAACGGGCCGTCATGTAGCGGCCCAGCAGCAGCATCAGGATGGACAGGATCACCAGGCACCCGGCGGCGGACCAGGCGATGTACTGAATCCGCAGGGGGGCCGAATAAACGACGGTGTAGATGCCGTAAAGCGCAACGGCCACCACGACCACGAGCAGACCGAGCGTCAGCGACGTCATTCGTCTCAGCGAAAAGAGCGTCGCCGCCGGTTCGGTTGGCGCGGCCTTGGCACGCGGCCAGAGAAGACTGAGCTTGTCGCTCAGCGTGGTCACGGGGAGCTCACCTCCGAATGGCGAATGACGACGCCGGAATGACGAAGGAATGACGAATGGCGAAACTCGAATGACGAAACCGAGCGGCAGCCCGAAGTTTCGTCGTTCGGGTTTCGGGTTTGATTCGACATTCGGAATTCGTCATTCGGCATTCTCTGGGTCCTCCTCATCCTCTCGCCTCCGACCTTGCGGAGCCTGCCGGGGCAAGTGCCTTCGGGGCCTTCGTCCGGCGGGCCTGGGAAAGCAGGTAGAGGGTCATGGCGTCGCCGGGCTGCTTTTCCAGGGCCTCTTCGAGGGCCCGTACGGCGGCGGGGCCATTTCCCTGGCGAATGCAGATGTAGCCCAGCAGGATCAGCGGCTCGGGCGCTCCCTTGCCCAGTTCGGCGGCCTTGAGGGCAGCCTCGTAGGCGGTGCCCAGATCTCCGCAGGTCAGGGCGGCGCGGGCCAGCCAGCTCCACGCCGAAAGGCTCTCCGGCGAGACCTGGGTGGCGGTGCGCAGCGTGCTCTTGGCTTCATCGCAGCGGTCTGTCTCCAGGTACGCGCGGCCCAGGGCGGTCAGGAGGTAGCCGGGCGTTTCTCCGGAGCGGGCCCCTTCGGCGCACAGCGGCTCCAGAACCGCAATGGTTTCGGTGTTCCTGCCGGCCAGCGAGAGCGCGAGGCCGAGCTGGGCCTTGAACGTTTTGTCCTCGGGAGCGATGCGCACGGCATCGCGGTAGGCGTCGGCGGCTTTTTCATATTGGCCCAGGAGCAGGTAAATCTGTCCGGCGGTGCCGCGGAGGGTGGCGTTGTGCTCGAAGTCGGTCCAGCGGCTCTCGATCAGGGCCAGGGCCTCGGCTGGGGCATCCAGGGCTACCAGCGTTTCGGCTACGGCGGCGACGTAGTGGGCGTTGCGCGGGTCGCGCTCGGCGGCGCGGCGATAGGCGAGCAGCGCGTCATCGAACTGGCCGTAGCGCTGGGCAATCACGCCCGTGAGATAATCGGTTTCGGGTCCGTTGGCCCCGTTCATGATGGCTGACTGCAGGGCGGTCCGGGCGGAGGCGACCTCGCCACGCTCGAGCAGGATCCGGGCCTGGAGAACGCCGGCCTCGGGCAGATTGGGGGCGATGGCCAGGACTTCGTCGAGTTGCTGCTGGGCGACGTCCAACTGGCCGCGCGAAAAACTCTCGGCGGCGATCTGGTATTTGATCTTGCCGCGCACGTCATTCCATTGCTGCTTGGCCTGTTGTCTGGCCGTCTTCTGCTCGGTTTGCAGTTCGGAGCAGGAAGCGCAGGCAATGCCGCCGGCCAGGGTCAGGAGCAGCAGGGCGCGTCCGGCAGGGTGGCAGGTGTGCCGCCGGTTGCTTCCGGAGACCCGGGCGGCGCCATGGCCGGGGTGTTCCCTGAGAGGCGGGCGAGAGAGTGGTCTCTCGCCGACAGGCAGCTTCGTGAGCGTCATTGCAGGTCTCCGTTTGCAGGCGCGTTCAACGTGCGGGCGGGGGCCGGGGGACCAACAGGGTCATGCCCGGAAACATCCGGCTGGCCGGGTGAGTCTGAAGGCTCCAACGGGACCGGCGAATCGGTGGTTTCGTCGAAGCCGTTGGGTCCCTTCAACTCGGGGAAAATGAGGGCCGGCTCGGGGCGCCCGAATTGCGGCGTCCCGCGACCCTGCTCCCGGGCGATCTGCCGTTCCACAAAGTTGCGGATGGCGGAATTGTCCTCATCCCACTCGCGCTTGCAGAGCAGGTCTTCCTTGAGCTTGATCGCGGCAAGGAAGGTGGGGTTGTTGTTGATGGCGATGTCGAGGTCCCACAAGGCACGGCTCAGGCGTCCTTTGCTGAGATGCTCCAGGGCCCAGCGATAATGGGCCTGGGCGAGCCGTTCGCGTCCGAACCACTGCAGGCCCTGCCGCATGCCCACGCGATAGCGTTCGACGTCCTGGACCAGGTCCTTGCTGGCTTCGCAGAGGGCCTGGTCGTCCTTGATCAGGTGAACGGTGAGCAGGATGATGATTTCCTCGCGCTGGGTGGTGTCGCGCGTGTTGCGGAAGAGGGCCCCGGCCACGGGGATGTTGCCCACCACAGGCAATTGCCCCTTCGCGGAGGTGGTTACCTCCCGGAAGAGGCCGCCGATCAGGACGGTGTGGCCGTCGCGCACCAGGATGTTGGTGGTGACCTCGGTGGTCTGCTCGAAAGGCAGGTTGGCTGCGGTCACGCCGCCGGTGCTGTCCTCGGGGTGGACTTCCATGCGGATATAGCCGTCGTCCCCGATGAAGGGGCGGAAGATGAGCCGGGTACCTGTTTCGAGGAATTCGACGTTCTGGATGGCGGCCGTCTGGGTGACGGTGGTGGTCAGGTAGCCGTCGCGCCGGCCGATGATCACCTCGCCGCGCTGCTTGTTAAGGGCCAGGACCTTGGGGTTGGCCAGCACGGTCGTGTCGGTGACCTGTTCCAGGGCCCGGATGAACATCCCGATGTCGTTCTTGATCAGGCCGAAGGTGAAGCCGCCCTTGGGCACCTGGCTGCGGAAGTCGGTATTGAGCGCCAGCGTGGTATCGTCAATCTGGGCCCCGGCCACGGTGCCCAGGCTGATGTCCGTGCCGGCATTGGACACGGCGGCCATGGATCTGAAGTCCACGCCGTGAACCAGGTTGAAATCGATGCCCAGGGCATTGTCTTCGTTGAGCAGGGCCCGCAGGATGGTGGCCTCGATGAGGACCTGCCGGGGGCGGACATCGATTTCGGCGATAAGCCGGGCGATCTGCTCCATGTGGTCCGGGTAGTCGGTCACCACGAGGAGATCTTCCTGGGTCATGCTGTCGCCGCCGGCTTTCTCCTTACTGGTGGCCAGTCCGATCTCCGCCTCGGCGGAAAGGGCGATCTTGCCGTCCTTGCTGAGCAGGGGCTTGATCATGGCCTCGGCATCCTTGGCACGCATGTAGTGCAGCCGGAAGGTGCGCGTGATGGCCGGTCTCTCGGCCGCTTCGAGGGCGTTCAGCTCCTCCTGGCTGTATACATAGATGAAGTTGCCGCGCTCCCGCCAGCCGGCCCCGTTGCTGGCCAGGATGGCGGTCAGGGCCTCGGCGAAGGTGACGTTATACAGGTTGGCGGTTACGGTGCCGGTGACCTTCTTGCTGGTCACGATGTTACGGCGGCTCTGCATGGAGAGCATCTGCAGCACGCTGGCCAGATCGAGGTTGCGAACGTGCATCTCGACGCGTCCGCCCGGGCTGACGTGAATGTCCGGGGGTACCAGCATTTCTTCTTCAGCCGGCGTCTCGCCGACCTCGTGTTCCGGAGCGGCAGCGGGCTGGCTGGCGGGGGATTCGATCTCCTCTTCAGGAGGGGTGATCTCATCCCGGCCGGCGGCGCCGCTGGTCAGGACCTCCAGCACGCGGGCCTGAATGGAATCCCAGTCGGACTGCGGTCCGGCAGCGTGCAGGGACGGGCTCGCGGGCCAGCCGACCGCAAGGGCCATCAGCACAAGGCTGATGGGAGTCCATTGTGTCACTCGTCGTCCGGCTGTCATAAGCAGCACTCCTCACACGTCAAACGATCAGCCCTTCCGGTGGTGAGCCGGATGGCCGGTCGGTCGTCACCGTCTCTGGGAAAGTCGTTCATCCATTGTCAGTACCCGTTCCATGCCGTAGCCATGCAGAACCACACGGCCCGGTTCCACACATTCGAGTCGAAAACCATCAATCTCGTCTCCCGGGCGAACGCAACGCCCATCAATCCAGGCCATGGGCGTTGGCCCGGTGATGGTGCTCTGGAGCAGGAAATCCACATGCAGGCCGGCCATGGGGGAAGCCACAGTGGCGACGGCCGGCTCGGGGCCCATTTCCTTCATCATCCATCTTGCGTACACGACCACCATGACGACAAACAAAAACACCAGTAAGCCCGTCTTGCGGGGACTGGCCGCAAGATGGGCTTTCAGGACGACCCGGATGGGTGGCCTGCCGGTGTTCATCCCGATTGGCCTCCTTGCTCGATCGCCTGGTAAAAGACCTTCAGATCCAGCTCCACTATCACGTTACCCGGGTGCTCTTCGTCGGCGACGCTGATGAAGCGGTCGATGCGCGTCAACCGCGGGATCTGCTCGATGTTTCGCAGCAGGGCGTGGACCTTTGCGAATGGCCCGCGCACCTTGAGAGCGATGGGCAGGGCGAAGACCTCGCCGCAGCGGACCGGCTCACCGGGCTGAATGGCCTCCGATTGCAGGGCCTGTTGCTGGGCCATGCGGGCCAGTTCTTCGAGGAAGCCGCCAAGCATGGGCTCGCGGGGAATACGCCGCTCGAAGTGGGCGGTTTGAGCGGTCAGGCTTTCGACTTCCTTCTCGATCCGGGCGATTTCCTTGAGCGAATGGAAGCGGGCGGCGAGCTCGACCTGCTGGTTCTGAATGGTCTGCCTCAGCTCGCGGGCCCGGGCGGTCTGCGGCCGGGCCACGATGAGGAAGAATGCGGCGCTGCCGGCCAGAATAGCGGCCGCCCAGATCAGCGAATGCGGTTCCCAGCGTGGAGCCGTGCGTTCATTCATCGTGTGGCCTCCACGGGACGGATGGTGAATTTCACCTCAAATTCGCGCATGCGCCGGCCGGCGCCGCGCCACTCGCGGGAGAAACTCAGGCTCACGTCCGAAAAGAGCGGGCAGGAGCTCAGCTTGCTCAGAAAGATGCCCACTTCCACGTCGTTGGTCGCGAGGCCGGTCATGCGCGCCCGGGTGACAGGTGGCAATGCAGCCTGTCCGGTCGGCGCAGGCTGGACCGCGGCCGGAGCCGGTTCGGGCGTTGACTCTACGGTCTCCACAAAGAGGCCACGCATGGCCATGGATTCAGAGAGCAAGCCGGCGATTTCGCCGATCGCGGCGTCCAGCGGGGCCGCATCTTCCAGGCGGTTGATGAGATCCAGTTGCCGCCGGGCGCGAAGTTTTTCAGCTTGCAGCGCGGCCATCTGGGCTCGTACCGATTGCCAGCCGCACTGGCCGTTTTGCAGTTGGTTGAGCGACGCCTCGGCCGACTGGATGCGGGTCGCGTTCAGGTAATGCAGGCCGGCCATGGCCAGTACCAACCCGGCAGTCAGCAGGACATTTCGCCTGGTGTGCATGCGCCGGACGATGGCATTGCGATAAGCCCGTGGCAGGAAATCGAGTTCTTTCATGCGCCCACCTCCGCAAGGGTTCCGCGGGGCCTGGCAGAGTCCCAGGTTGAGACGGGCTTGAGAGCCAGTCCGAGAGCGGTGGCCCATTCAGGTTGTCCGGCACGCCGATCGGCGCCGTCCGACTCGATCTCATAGGCGATGTTTCGCATCGGCTTGCCGGTGTGAAAGGGGATGTTCACCTGATCGGAAAGCATCTGGAGGATGTCGGCGTTGGGCGCCTCGCCGCCCACCACGGTGATGGCGTCGGCGCGGGGGCCCCGGAAGGTCACCGAACAATATCGCACGCAGAGCGAGATTTCCTTGCTGAGTTGTTCGATCGCCGGTCGAATGGCATCGAGGGCGATTCGGCGGACATTCTCGTCCATCAGGCTCTCCAGCCCCTCTCCGTTTGCCTGGCCGGTCGCGGCAGCCACGTGGTGGTTGCGCAGCCGGCGGCGGATCTGCACGGCTTCATGGGGCGAGAGCGACAGCGATTCGGCGACCAGTTCGTCAAAACGCTGCCCGCCGATCGGAATGGATTTCACGAAGATCAGTTCGGACCCACGGGAGATGGCCACGCGTGTGCCGAGATAGCCCATATCGATGAAGACGTTGGCGTCACCCTGGTCCTCCTTGCGGCGGAGAAAACGCTCGAATCCACGGAACAGGGCGCACGGCGCGGCATCGATGGCCGCGGGACGCAGGCCCATCCTGGCCAGCAGGTTGATGTAACCGTCGATGATCGACCGTTCCGCACCCAGTACGATGACCTCCTGGCGAAGCTCATTGCCCTGGCGGACGTCGCCGGCGGGGAGGAACCGGACCTCGGCTTTCTCCGGATCAAGGCCGAAGCGGTCGGTGGCTTCGAAGCGGACGGCGTCGGCCATATCCGACTCGGGCATGGGCGGAATGCGGACGGTGCGCAGTTGCAGTTGCTCCCACGGAAGGGCAATGACCGCCTCACGGCCGGCGAACTGTCCGCCCGCCAGCAGGGTGCGAACCGCCTGGACGTGGATCTCTTCCAGTTCGGCGGAGGTGTAGGCGCCCGGCGCGATCTCGTGCTGGGCGGCGGCCGTGACGGTGATCTGCCCCTTGTGGCGCGCCACCTGGACCATGCGCACGAATCGTCTGCCCAGATCGAGCCCGATTGGCTGTAGGGGGCGTCGCACCCAGGAAAAAGACCGGCTCACGTTACACTCCGCCTGGCTTTAATAGTCGTCTCGACACGATCGTCCTCATTGGCCCCGCGGCAACCGCGGCCTGGGCGCACTATTCGCCGGCCGGGGCGCAGGGAGCGGGTTCCTTTTGTCCTTATCGGTGTCGATTACCCGGGCCTTAATCTCGCCCGTGCGGAGATGGTCGAGGATTTGCTCGAGGGCGCGGTTGATTTGCTTCTGGCTTTCAATGAGTTGCTGAAGCTGGGCGCCGCTGTCGGGGATCTGGGCGAAGGCTTGCGGCCCGTGGGGACCGGTGAGGACCGATAATTCCACCGCGATCACTGCCAGGAGGAAGGCTATGGCAGCCAGACTCCAGCGAAGCCAGCGCATATCCATGGATTTATCCGTGGGTGAATGGCCTGGGTTCATGTGCGACTCCTGGTTTCCAAATTCACACAAAAGGCTCGACAGGCCGCCCCCCCTCAGCGGCCTGCCAAGCCAAGTCTATTCCGGTCAGTTTCTGCCCTGCGGCCTGCGTTGAGTCGGTCACAAGCCGGTCGGCTCAGGTCGTTGCGGTGAGGACCAGGCCGGCCAGGCACCGCCCAAGGGCCGCCGCGTATCCGCCCTCAGGGGCGGGCATTCAGTAGATGGCGTGCTCCGCGCTGTCATTGGCCTTGAATTCGCCGGTGGTCTCGTCGTAGTACCAGGCGCTGGTGCCCACCGCGCCTTTGCCGACTGTATTCGTGCCGGTGTAAGGATTATTCGGAATCGTCTGGAGATAGGGCCCGAGATGAAAGCCGTCGGCCGCCAGACCGATGGAGCCGTCGATCTTGGTGTTCTTGGTCATCTGGTCGACGAACTTATCCGCGCTGGGCCAGGTCTCGTTATGCTGAATCTTGTAAAGCTGAAGCTGGCCGCGAATGATCTGCAGGTTGGTCTTGAGCGAGGAGAGGTTTGATTCCTCGGAGGCATTGCTGAACTGAGGGACCACAATCGCGGCCAGAATACCGAGCACAATCACAACGATGAGGACTTCCACAAGTGTGTATGCCAGACGCTTCATTGAACGTACTCCTGCGCCGAAGTGCGGCCGTTTCCCCTGACTCGCTGGTTTCCGGCGACTCTGCCGGTAGTGAGATCGGCATGCGAAATGCATCGATCTGTGGGTGTAATCGGTCAGGGTCAATAAGGACTTGACGAACGCCCGGAGGTGGAGCGACCGAATGAGAAGCAATGGGTGGGGAACGCGCGCCCGGCTGTGGCCGGTAAGAGCGTGGCCGCCGAAGGCGGATGTCGGTTTTTATGGGGCGATTCAAGTGAGATCCCGGGCGGCGTGGATGGCGGGCGGAGGTAAAAAAGCACGCAGCTCCCGCGGGGAGGAGCTGCGTTGGCCCTTCAGCCATTGTCAGGCTGAAACCTCTCCGGTTGATCCGATAAGGTTCAATCTTCGCCCGGCGTGCGCGAACCGAGTTCGCGGTCCATGTCCAGCAGGGCGGCCGGGTCGTTCTTGATCATGTTCAACTTGGCGACAATATCGCGGGCAGTTTTTTCCTCCTCGATTTGCTCGGTGAGGAACCACTCGAGCTGGGGAGCGGCCGCATAGGCTTTCTCGCGAAACGCCAGCTCGTAGATGGCGTTGATCTTCTCGCTGACCGCGATCTCATGCTGAAGGGCCTGCTCGAAGACGTCCGAAATCGAGGCGAAATCCATCGGCGGCTCAGGCAGGGCCTTCAGAACGATCTTGCATCCGCGGTCGCGCAGGAGATCGAAGAGCTTCATCGCGTGGCCGTATTCCTCATCGCTTTGCAGGCGCAGCCACCGGGCGCAGCCGCGGAAATGCATCCGCTCGCAATAGGCGGACATGGCCAGATAGGCATACGACGACCGCAACTCCATGTTGATCTGGTCATTGAGGGCGTCGACAATAACTTGGCTGAACATCATGGCAATCTCCTTGGAAGCAATCACTGGGCGTGGGGCAATCACAAAACATCCGAAAACACGAAACGCCACGCACGCCTCGGGTGCTATTGTTGCATTGTTTTAGCACATTCCGAGGCCGAGTGTGAAAAATGCATGAAAATCTGCAAATGTTGCACGGGAAGTCATGTAACCTTGTAGCACAGTACCGGCCGGAGCCGCCGAATGATGCGGGTCAGGTTCCGCTGGGCGCGCATAACCCTGTCAACATCCTTGTAGGCGCCGGGGGCCTCTTCCCGCAGTTCTTCGGCTCGGTGGTGGTCGAACCAGACGCCCTGCATCTGCCGTTGCACTTCTTTGACGGAGATGCGTCGTCGGGCCTCTTCGCGGCTCATGGCCCGTCCGGCGCCGTGCGAACTGGAGCGCAGTGATTCGGGGCAACCCCGGCCTTCCACGTGATAGCTGGCGGTGCCCATGGAGCCGGGTATGATCCCGGGTGCCCCGCCCGAAGCCGAAATGGCTCCCTTGCGATGCACCCACAGATCTTCTCCGAGATGCTTCTCCAGGCGGACATGGTTGTGGCTGCATTCATAAGCCGACGACTCGACCGGTTCGACAGCAAATAACCTGCGCATCAGATCGACCGCTGCAGCCATGAGCAGGCGGCGGTTCCAACTTGCGTAGTCCGAAGCCCACTGAACGTCCGAGAGATAGGCCCGGCCGCCGGCAGTCTCCGTATCCAGATAACGCAAGCCAGTCGAAGCCGCCTGGGTTTTCGAGAGATGATGCTGCGTGATCATCTGCCCAACCGCCCGCGAGCCGGTGTGGACCATCAGCCACAGGCGGCCGGTCTCATCGGCCTGGAATTCCAGGAAATGGTTGCCCCTGCCGAGGGTGGCCAACTGCACGCGGGCGTCGCGGCTCTTGAGTTTTTCGAGGCGCGGCTCGCTGAGATGCGCAGCTTGAAGCGGCTCCGGCAGGTGCTCCGGGATTCGGCCTCGGCCCTGTCGAATGGCCGGCACCGTCTCGTGCAGCCCGACCAGGAGCCGCCCGGCCGCGTCCTCGCCGGCCAGAAGCTCGGCCGGGCAGTCGAATGCGATGACCGCCATGCCACAGCCGATGTCGCTGCCCACCGCTTGCGGGAAGATGAGCCGTCGAGTGGCCACCACCGTTCCGATGCACACGTCGTGGGCCAGATGCACGTCCGGCATGACGGCAACGTGACATACGTCCTCGGTGGCCTGAATGCGCGCGAGCGCCTTGCGCACGTCGGGCGGCAGGGGCTCACAGAGCCAGGCGTGAAGCGGTGTCGGGTGCCGGGAGGATTCCGTCATGGCGTCATTTCCACCGGCCCGGCAAGCCGGTAGACCAGTTCTGGCGCCTTGCGACGGCGAACAGACGCCGCGACTTCGCAGCGCAACGCGCCGCGGACACGCGCCAGGCTGGCCAGGACGTGCTCCGGACTGACCTGTCCTCGCAGCGTCGTGAGCCGGACAGTTACCAGCAGCCTTGAAGCGTCCGGCGCCGGCTCGACTGCCTGAACGCTCAGATCCTGTAACACAGGGTCGCCGAACTGACCGGCGAGCAGGCAACTCAAGGTCCGATACACCTGCTTGCAGAGTTGACGTGTCTTGCGGTCGTCGCGCCGATGCGGCGACGCGCGGAAGTACTCTTTGGGATCGATGCCATCGTCTTCGTGAAGCTGAGCGCAGAGTGGGCGCTCGGTTTTTCGAGGTTTCCGATTGATGCTCATGGTATCTCACAATGCGCGCAGGGGAACTCTGCGCGCAGCGCGCGGAATTTCAAGAACTAAACACCAGAGCCTCGCGGAAGGATTGTGCCGGCTGAAGACTGGTTCAGGCGGGGACAGACCGGAGGCTCAACGACCGGCTGTGAGATAGAGCTGCAATCGGCTGCATGGTCGGCCTCCTTTCTTGTTCATCAAGAAGAACTACGAACAACTGACACTTACTTTATGATCATCCGCTCCGTCCGTCAACTCTCATTTCAATCACTATTCTCTGTGACCTCTGTGTGCGCTGTGGTGGGAGACTCCGTGTCTCTGTGGCCGTCGCCTTCGGAGGGCGGGCATCTTGCCCGCGTGAGTTGCTGAGCGGGCAACTTGCCCGCCTAAGTCGGAGGGCGGGCATCCTGCCCGCCTCATTGGGCACGAAATCAGCGTACTGCCAACGTCCCTAATCCGCTTCGGCCGGGAACAGTGGGGATGCTTCATCTGACGCGGGCGTGCGCCGGTTCTTACGGACGGGGCCGTTCTTTGTGGGCGGCACGCTGGTGAGCGGATCCTCGACGCCGTCGAGCGGGTCGCCTTCTTTGGCGGCGTGCAGGCGGCCTTCGATTTTCTTGGTGTACTCCGGCGAGAGCTCAAAGCCGATGTATTGCCGGCGAAGCTTCTTGGCGACGACCAACGTCGTGCCGGTGCCTCCAAATGGATCCAGCACCAGGTCACCCTCGTTCGAGCACGCACGGATGATCCGCCCCAGCAGCCGTTCGGGCATCTGGCAGCCATGCCCGCCGACACGCTCCTTGAATGTGCCGCAGACGCGCGGGAAGTACCAGGTGTCGCCGTCGGACCTGAAGCCGTCGGGAAGATCCTGAGGACGCAAAATCCAGGTGTCATCGGGCAGGCGGCCCTTGGGGTCGGCTCTGGTGTCGGCGTAGACAAGCTGGCGGGCGGACGGCACGCGCACGGCCTCGTCATTGAACGTGAACTGCTTGCGATCCTTCACGAAGTAGAACAGGTGGGCGTGACTGCGGCTGAATTTCTGCTTGCAGTGCACGCCGAAGGTGTAATACCAGATGACCCAGTTCCGGCAGATAAGCCCCAGCTCCTTCTGCGCGATCAGCTTGAGTTCCGCCGCGTACTCGTCTCCGATGGCCAGCCAGAACGTGCCGGTGGGCTTGAGCGCGTCCACGACCCCCCGCATCCATTGTCGGCACCAGTCGAGGTACTTCTCTTCATCCTGCCGGTCGTCGTAGACATCGTACTGGTAGCCGATATTGAACGGCGGATCGGCGAAAGCCAGGTCCACGCTGCCGGGGGGCAGGTGGGCAAGGCCCTTCACGCAATCCATCTGATGAATCCGGTTCGACTCCAGCTTCTTCATCCTGTCTACTCCGGAACTGACCTCAACAGAGCGAAGGGCGGTGACACAAGGCTGCTGACACTTGCGGTGGTGGAGTATTGCTCCGCCTGCAACGGCCGGACGGGTCCCCGCTTCCTTCCGTCAGATCTCTTCCTTAAATCAACACCCGCCGGACGCGCTGGCCCAGCAGGCAAGTGATCTCGTAGGGGATAGTTCCCAGCTTTCCGGCCAGGGCCTCCACGCTGTTGGGAGCGGCCGGATCGTCATCAATGATCACGATGCGATCGCCTGCCCGCACGTCGCCGGCATCCGTGAGATCCACCGTGGTCTGATCCATGCTGATCCGCCCGACCACCGGGACCGTCCGGCGGGGCTGCCCCCGAACGGCCTCCAGCGTCATCACCGCTTGGTTGCTCAGCGACCGCCGGTAACCATCCGCGTACCCGAGCGGTACCACGCCGATGAGGCTTTCGCGGGTAGTGCGAAAGGTGCAGCCATATCCAACGGCATGATTGGCCGGCAAGCGCCGAACGACCATCAACCTGCCCACCACCCGCATGGCCGGCACGAGGTCGTCCGGCCGTTCTCCCTCAGGCCCGCCCCAGTAGCCGTAGACCGCCAGTCCCGGCCGGACCATATCCAGATGGGCTTCCGGGTGACGAAAAACCGCCGCCGAGTTGGCGGAATGGTAGGTCTGGACGGGCACCTCTTTTCGCCTGAGCGCGTTTTGGAGTGCAGTAAAACGCTCGATCTGTGTCCGCGTAAAGGCGGGATCGCTTTCGTCTGCGGTGGCGAAATGGGTGTAGACGCCTTCGAGGATGATACCCGGCAGGGCGGCGACGCTGGCGATCAGCTCCTGTGCCTCACCGACGCGCACGCCGGTTCGGCCCATGCCGGTATCGACTTTCACCTCAACGTGGGCCGGATGTCCGCTCCGGATGGCCTCGGCCGACAAGAGCCGGGCCTCCTCCTGGGTGGTCACGGTGCAATTCAGGCCGCTGGCGAGCACCGCCCGGGCGCGTTCGATCCGCTCGCGCTCGCTCTCGGCGGCCAGGACCGAGCCCAGGCAAAGGATCGGCTTGTTCCACCCAAGTTCCCGTGCCTGCAGGGCTTCCGGAAGATTTGCGACGGCGATTCGCTCCACTCCGACCCCGGCCAGGACGGGGAGCACATGTTCGATGCCGTGTCCATAAGCGCTGGCCTTGACGGCCGCGCAGATCGGCATGCCGGACGGCAACCGGCGGCGGATGGCGCAAATGTTCGCCCGGATGGCATCCGCTCGAACTTCGGCAGTAATCGGAAAGCTCAGCACGGCTGGACAGTATCGGCGCGACGGGGTTCTGGTCAAGAGGGCCGGCCGCTGCTGACCCGGTTGCAGCGCCCGTCAGGCGTGCTCCAGGGGCGGGTCCGCCTCGCATCGGCAGGATTGTTCATTCGCCTCTGGCGTAGCGCTTACAAGCACGCTAGAATTCGACATTTACGAGTCGGTTTGGAATGCGACGGACCGGCCGGGCCGTCAGTCGTACGTGCTGTACCTTTATGAATTGGCAACTCGATGCACAGACAACGTAATTTGCCCGCTGCTTTTGCGGAACTGGGCGTGGATCTTCCCCGCCTGCGGGCCTTGCAGAAAATCGGTTTTGTTGAACCCAGCGAGATTCAGCGGCAACTCATCCCCCTCATCCTTCAGGGACGTGATGTGATGGGGCAGGCCCGTACAGGGACGGGCAAGACGGCCGCCTTTGGTCTGCCCATTCTTCAGAGCATAGAGCTGGAGAAACGGCTGCAAGCGCTGATCCTCGTACCGACGCGCGAACTGGCCGTGCAGGTCGCTGCTGAACTTCGGCGGATGTGCGACGCCGATGAGATTCGCATCGTCCCCATCTATGGCGGTCAGAAGATCAAACATCAGTTGCATCTGCTGGGCCGCCGTCCGCACATCTGCGTGGGCACGCCCGGGCGGGTGATGGATCTCATGGGCCGGGGAGCGCTGTCGTTCGATGAAATCCGGTTCGTGGTGCTGGATGAGGTGGATCGGATGCTGGACATCGGCTTCCGGGATGACATCCGTTACATCCTCTCCTACGTCAAGACCCCGCATCAGACCATCTTCGTCTCCGCGACGCTCGATGATGAGATCAAGCACCTGGCCGCGCAGTACATGAATGATCCGCTCGAGGTCAACGTGTCGCGCGATGAGCTGACCGTTGAAGAGGTCACGCAGGTCTACATGACCGTGGACCCGTGGGACAAGTACCGGCTGCTCACCCTCATACTCGAGAAGGAAGATCCCCGGCTGGCGATCATCTTCTGCAATACCAAGCACGGCGCCCGTAAGCTGGCCAAAAGACTCCATGCGGATGGGGTCAGCGCCAGGGAGATCCACGGCGATCTGGTGCAGGCCAAGCGCGAACGCGTCATGGACAAGTTTCGCAAGCACCACATCAAGCTGCTGATCGCGACCGACCTGGCGGCTCGCGGGATCGACGTGCAGGGCATCAGTCACATTATCAACTATGACATGCCGGACGACCCGCACGTGTATGTCCACCGTATTGGGCGGACCGCCCGGATGGGGTCGTTCGGAAAAGCCATCAGTCTGGTGACGCGCGAGCAGGGGGCGCAGCTTACCGCCGTCGAGCAGCTCATCAACAAAGAAATACCCCAGGAGCGGATCGAGGGGTTCGTGTCCCGGCCGCCGCCAGGGGACTTCTACGGACGTGGCTTCTCGACCTGCGAGGCCGGCGCAGCGCCTGAGCCGGTCACGGCCGCTCCTGCGACCGCGACGCCCGCCAGGCCCAAGACGCTGGCAGCCCGGTTCAAGCCGGCCCGCCGCCGGCGGCGCTGATCGTGGTTCGCTTCGGCAGGCGATCGGATCGAGAGACGCGGCCCTGCAACCCGGCATCGCCTCGATCCCCGGCAGGGGGCCAAGTTGTCCGGCTTGTCCGGCGCACTCAAAAAACATCATCTGCAGCCGACAGGGCGATTCTGTCGTCCTTGGTATACCTCCGGCCGAAGAACCTGCCGGCGCCGGCCACCCCTGGTTTGCCTTGCGTTGGGCGCGAATGAAATCTATACTTCACCGCTCAATCATGGATTGAGGAGGCATGGGATGCCCATTTACGAATATCAGTGCAGCGCATGCGATCACGCTTTTGAAGAGTTGGTTCAGTCGGCGGAGGCGGAAGCGGCGGTTGTGTGCCCGCACTGCAAGAGCGGGAAAGTGCAGAAACGGCTGAGTGTGTTTGCCGCGCACCAGGCGAGCCTGAAGCCCGGGCCGCCGCCGCCGGCCCTGCCGTCAGCATGTTGCAAGTGCAGCCAGGCCGGGGCATGTGGCATGCAGCCCCCACTTTAGAGAGAATGAGCTGATGAAATCTCCAGCAGCCACACTTCCCCCTTCGATCCGCGGGCCTGTTGCCGGGTTTCTATCCTGGTTGCTGCCCGGCGCGGGGCACCTGTTCATCGGCGAGCGGGTTCGCGGGATCATCTTGATCGTCGTCATCACGCTCACTTTCTGGACGGGCGTGGCCATCGGCGGCGTGAAGAACACGGTCAATCCCGAGCAGCGGTGGTTGTGGTTTCTGGGCCAGATCTGCGCGGGAGGGCACACGCTGGCCACCCTGGCCATCAGCCATAACATACCCAGCCCGCCGCCGGGTCTGGAGACGACCCGGATCGCCTATGGCCGGGAGGAAGAGATCTCCGTCGTCTACACCGCGATTTGCGGGATGCTGAACATCCTGATCATCTTTGACGTGCTGGTACGGGCGGAGCACCCCACCGTGCCGGCGACCAGTCCCGCCCCGCCACGGGCTCCGAAAGCAGGTGGCTCATGAGCGACATGCTGGCTCTGTTCCTGCAACCGGCTTCCCTGGCCCGATGGCAGCAGATGCTGATGCTCCTGCCGTTATGCCTGGCGGTCAGCGTGGTCTACAAGACCACCAAGTGCGAACGGGTCCGCGATATTCCCTGGGCCGCGCTGGTGAGTTGGGTCACCATTGTGGTTGGCATGTACCTGGTGGGAATCGGGCTGTTGGTCGTGTATGAGCTGGTGGCGTAGGTGCCCGTCGTGAATGTCTGATGACTGAATGTCTGAAGAATGTCTCATGCCCTGATGACTAAGGTGCCTGCAACGGCGGTTCTCTGCTGGTCATTAGGGCTTTCGTCGTTGGGGCTTCTTCAGACATTAGGCCTTCTTTCGCAACCCTTCGCTTTGGCGCTGGTATTAACTTGACATGAACCAACCCTCTGCCACGTCGCCCGATAATACTCTGCTGGCGCTGCTGCGCCGTGGGATTGAGCTGGGGGCATCCGACCTGCACCTGGTGGCCGGTTATCCTGCCGTGCTGCGCATCCATGGCCGGCTGACGCCTGCGGGTGACGCACCGCTCGATGGGAATATGACGGCCGCCCTGATCGATGCCGTGTGCCCGGCCCATCTCAGGAAGGACCGCGAGTCCCGCAAGGACTTCGACTTCGCGTACGCACTGCCGGTGGCTGATGGGGCGGCTCGGTTTCGCGTCAACGTGTTCCACAACCAGGGGGCCCTTGGGGCGTGTTTCCGCTTTATACCGGCCGCCATCCCCTCCTTCGACTGGATGGGCGTGCCGGCCCAGCTTGCCCGGCGGATCGCGGCGCTGCCCTCCGGGCTGGTGCTTATCACCGGCGTGACCGGTTCGGGCAAGACCACCACGCTGGCCGGGCTCGTGCAGCTCATCAACCGCGCGGGGCATCGCCGGATTATCACCATCGAAGAGCCCATCGAGTACATCTTCGAGCCGTGCAGTCATTCGATGATTACACAACGCGAGGTAGGCCTCGACGTGGACAGCTTCGCCGAGGGCCTCAAGTACGCTCTCCGGCAGGACCCCGACGTGATCCTCTGCGGTGAGATTCGCGACCGCGAGACCGCCCAGATGGCCATCAGCGCCGCCGAGACCGGGCATCTGGTGATGTCTACCCTGCATACCCAGGACGCCAAGGGCGCCATCACCCGGCTGATCGACGTCTTCCCCGTGGACCAGCACCAGGACGTTCGCGGCCAGCTTTCGCTGTCGCTGCGTTATGTGATCAGCCAGCGGCTGCTGCCCAACATCAACCCGGAGGAGCGCCGCGTGCTGGCCCTGGAGGTGCTCTTCGCCAATGACGCGGTTCGCGCGGCCATTCGCCTGAACAAGATCGAGACCATCGACTCGCTGATCCAGACCGGCAAGAGCGCCGGCATGCGTCCCTTCGACGAGAGCCTTGCCCACCTGGCCTGCTCGCGCAAGATCACCCCTGCAACGGCCTATCGCTACGCGAAGAATCCTGCCGGCCTGCGCGCCCTGGGCGTGCCGCCGGTCGGTCTGGACGACGATCTGCCTGAACTGCTGCCGGCGGATTCGGAGAGCGGGTGGACATAGCGAGAATGACCAATGTCCAAATCCCAATGTCTAAAGAAGCCCCAATGACTGAATGGCCAATGTCTAAACGTGGGGCGTTCTCCTTCGTCATCAGTCGTTGGGAATTCCGTCATCCTTTAGACATTGGTCATTAGACATTGGACATTCAGGCCACCGGTGCACGTCTGTTTGCCTTTCGCGATTTCTGATTGGCGGAAGCTTGAATAACGCCCCAACGGCGAATGAGCCCAAAGGGTGACGTTGCTCTCTGGTCATTGGTCATTGGTGCCTGGTCATTGGTCACTGACATCCGTTGGGCATTGACATCAGGACTCCCCCGGCTTATCTCTTTGCCTTTGGCATAATCATTCTGGAGTACGTCATGGCAGGCTTGAACATCAAACAGACCCCGTGCGAGCTGGATTTTCTCTCCTTAGGCGCCCTCGTTCACCGGCTGGACCCGGGAGTGATTCCATTCCGTAAGGCCCGCTCGGCCGAGATTCACGTTTCCGGCGGCGAATACAATGTGGCCGCAAATCTTTCCGACTGCTTCGGCCTGCGGACCGGCATCGCGACGGCCATGGTGGATTATCCGATCGGCGAGTTGATCCAGGCCCGCGTGCGCGAGATGGGCGTGAGGCCGTTCTACAAAATGTTCAAACACGACGGCGTGCGCGGCCCCAACTTCGCCACGGTCTACAGCGACCGCGGGTGCGGCGTGCGCCCGCCGGTGGTGTTCTATAACCGGTCCAACGAAGCCGGTGCACTGCTCAAACCCGGCGATTTCCCCTGGGATGAGATCTTCGCGAAGGGCGTTCGCTGGTTCCACTCCGGCGGCATCTTCGCGGCTCTGTCCGAGACCACCTCGCAGGTGATCGTCGAAGCCATGCAGGCGGCGAAAAAGGCCGGCACGATCAACTCGTTCGACCTGAATTACCGGGCCAAGCTGTGGGCATCCATGGGCGGCGAGCAGAAGGCCCAGCAGACGCTGCGACAGATCGTCAGCAACGTGGACGCCCTCGTGGGTAACGAGGAGGATCTCCAAAAGGGCCTGGGCATCAAAGGCCCCGAGGTCACGGTCAAGGCCCAGTCCAAGCTCGATCCGGAGACGTTCTTCCAGATGATCGAGCGGGTCGTGGAGCAGTTCCCGAACATCAAGATGGTGGCCACGACGTTGCGTGAGGTGCACTCGACCAACCGGCATGACTGGGCGGCCGTGCTGTGGCTGGACGGCCAGCGGTACGTGAGCCCCACGTGCCAGCTCGACGTGCTTGATCGCATCGGGGGCGGCGACGGCTTCGCGGCCGGTCTCATCTACGGCCTGATCGCCGGCCGGAAGCCCGAAGAGGCCTTGCGTCTGGGCTGGGCCCACGGCGCGCTGCTGACGACCTTCCCCGGCGACGTCACCATGGCCCGGCTGGAAGAGGTCGAAGCCTTCGCCAAGGGCGGCTCGGCCCGCGTCCAGCGGTAGTATCGGGGGGCGGGCATCCTGCCCGCCTTCTGGAAGGATTGCATCTTGGATGTACAGTGGGCGGGCATCTTGCCCGCCCTTTGCATGGTACCGGCGTCTGGGTCCATGACAGGAACGACGACAGCCGGTTGAGCCCGAGCGGCCGATCGAGCTCGAAGCGCCAGCGAGGGACTGTTGAGCGGGCTTTGCCGGCCCTCGCTTGCGCTTCGGGCTCAGAATTCGTGCTTCTCCGCCTCCGCCGAGGTTGTCACGCACCCCTTGCCCGCCTTCTGCCACAAGCCATGTGGAATCCGCCGACGGAATTCCGTATCATGACAGAAGTCGTCGCGATGCGGAGTTGCTCAAGCTGTAAGCTGTTGGTCTGTGATGCTCAAGAAGTCCCCGTTTCAACTGTGCCCCATTTGGGCCGTACTTGTCGTCTGCCCTGGGCTCCTTCACGCCCAGACCTGGGACCTTAAATCCGACACCTGGGTTGCCACCGACGCCTTGGGCCGCAAGCTCCCCGGCCACGACGAATGCGGGGTGCCTCGCTCCGACCGCACCGTCGGCATCTTCTATTTCCTCTGGCTGGGCCAGCACAGCACAGGCGGGCCTTACGACATCACCAAGATCCTTGAAGCCAATCCCGCCAGCCCCCAGTGGGGGCCGCTCTACGCGTTCCACCACTGGCACGAGCCGGAGCTGGGATACTACTTCTCCGATGACGAGTACGTGATCCGAAAACACTGCTCCATGCTGGCCGACGCCGGCGTGGACGTCATCATTTTTGACGTCACCAATGGGTACACCTACACGTCGGTCTACATGAGACTGTGCAGCATCTACGACTCCATTCGCAAGAGCGGGGGAGCCACGCCGCAGATCGCTTTCCTGGCCCACACGTCCGCCGACGCGGTCGTCACGCAGCTCTATAACGAGTTCTACTCTAAGAACCTCTATCCAGACCTGTGGTTCCGCTGGCTGGGCAAGCCGCTCATGATGGCCAGTTCCGCGGGCCTCTCCGAGCCGATCAAGAGCTTCTTTACCTTCCGCGAGTCGTGGGCCTGGAGCACCGGCTGGTTCGGCGACGGTCGCGACAAATGGCCGTGGCTGGACCATTACCCCCAGGCCTACGGCTGGCACGATCCCGGCGTGCCCGAACAAGTCCCCGTCTGCGTCGCCCAGCACCCCACCAGCAACATCGGCCGGAGCTTCCACGATCATGCCCAGCCGGCCCAGGCAGATTGGAAAACCGCCGAGGGCCTCTGTTTCGCCGAACAATGGCGCCGCGCCCTCGAGGTTGACCCGAAGTTCATCTTCATCACCGGCTGGAACGAATGGGTTGCTCAGCGTTTCGTCAGCGACGGCCAAATGAACTTCCTGGGCCGCAAGCTGCCGGCGGGGGAGACGTACTTCGTAGACGCCTACAACCAGGAATACAGCCGCGACATCGAGCCGATGAAGGGTGGCCACACCGACAACTATTACTACCAGATGGTCGCCAACATCCGCCGCTACAAGGGCGTGCGTCCGCTGGAGGTCCCCGGCCCGGCCAAGACCATCACCATCGACGGCGACTTCAGCGACTGGAGCGATGTCACCCCTGAGTTCCGCGATACCGTGGGGGACACCTTCGCCCGCAACCATCCCGGCTGGGGCGCCGCCGGCCAGTACGTCAACACCACCGGGCGGAACGACTTCAAGGTTCTGAAGGTCGCCCGCGACAGCACCTACGTCTACTTCTACGCCGAGACCGCCGCCGCCATCACCTCCTACACTGGCTCGAACTGGATGCTGCTCTACATCGATGCCGACATGGACAAGGCCACCGGCTGGGAGGGCTACGACTACCTGATCAACAGCCCCGCCACGAGCAGTACCACGACGACGCTGAAACGCAACACGGGCGGCCACAACTGGACTACCGTGAGCTCCATCAACTATCGAGTGTCCGGCAACAAAATGGAGATCCGGGTGCCGCGGTCGGACATCGGCATGGCCGGCTCCACCGAGGCGAACTTCGACTTCCACTGGGCCGATAACCCTCAAAATCCCGTTGACATCATTCAGTTCGCGATCAGCGGCGACAGCGCCCCCAACCGCCGGTTCAACTATCGCTACCGCAGCGACTTCACCGGCCCCGCGCCCGCGAGCGCATTCCAGGTAACCCGCACACCCGGCGAGGCAATCCTGTCCTGGACCAATCCCCAGGATTCGGACTTTGCCAGGACGGTGATCCGCTATCGCACGGACGCGCCGCCGTCCGCTATCACCGATGGCGATCTGCTCTGCGAGCGCCCGGCCGCTCCGGGTTCAACGGACAGCTTCCTCCACACCGGCCTGGACTGCTCCAGAAGCTACTACTATGCGGCCTTCGCGCTCGATCACATGGGCAACGTCTCCGCGCCCGTGCAGGTCAGCAAACCGGCGGCCTCACCGGCCGACTTCGCCACGAGCCCGCTCCCGTTGGAACCCCCATTTGAAGTCAGCTTCTTCGATACAACGGGTTTGCCTGGCGTGACCGCCTGGCACTGGAACTTTGGCGACGGCGAGACCTCTGCCGAGCAGAACCCGGTGCACACTTATACGAAGTGGGGGACTTACAGCGTCTCGCTGACCCTCACGTCGGTCGATGGCCCGTGCCCCGTCACTCGCCCCATTGCGGTTGGCCGGTTCATCCCGGGTGATTTCGACCATGACGGAGACGTAGACCTGGAGGACTTCGGGCACTTCCAGGTCTGCCTGACCGGACAGGGTTATCCTCAGACAGATCCAAACTGCGCAGACGCCCTCCTCGACTCCGACACCGACGTGGATGCGGCCGATTTGGCCGTGTTCAAGACCTGCTTCGCCGGAGCGAACGTCCCCCCAGCCTGCTGGTGATGCCAGGCTACAGGCCGGGTCCTCAGACCTGGCAGACTGGCTGGCCGGCTATTGGGTGTTGCTCGCGAGGCTTCCATTATTGGGGAGACGGAGGAATGATCTGTGGACCTGCTTGAAGCCCGAATCGGTGAGGTTCGTTGACGAGCAGGCGAAGCTGAGGGTGCAAGAGCACTAGCGCCTGTGGCTGCTTGCCAGCCAAGCATGTGGCTCCCTTCAGTAACTCGAACGACGATTGAGGTGGATTGAATTCTGCACCGAGGGGAACCAATACAAAGAGCCGCGACCTTGCGGGGCCGCGGCTCTTTGGCGTTCGTTCCCGTTTTCCGTGGTTTTACAACTGAAATCAGCGGGCCGAGAGGGACTCGAGGAGAACCTCACCCTCCGGGGCCGGCCCGCAGCCTTCCGGCGGCAGCGGCAGGATGGTCCGGAAGCCCACGTTGTTCTGGTGGACCCACGGGTGGAGGCTGTCGCGGGAGGTCACCTGGGCCTGCTCGATCGGGTTGGCGAAGGAGCCGCCGCGGATGGAACGCTGATCGCCGCGGACCGGTCCCACGCGGGCCTCGCGAATGTCCTTCGGGCCGGGGTTCGGGTAGTTGGCATCACCGAATCGCTTGGGGCCGCGAGCCAGCGGTGCCGGCGGATCTTCGTCGCTCGGCCAGGCGTAGCGGGCCAGGTCGTACCAGTCAGCCGTCCACTCCCAGACATTGCCGGACATGTTGTAGATGCCGAAGGGGCTCACGCCGGAAGCGAAGCTGAGCACCGGGGCGGTGTACTCGTAGCCGTCGTAGTTTGCCCGGGTGGTGGCCACGTTGGCGACGTAGCGGGTGGTTTCGAGCTGTTCCTCATTGCCCCAGGGATAACGCCGGGCGTCGCTGCCGCGGGCCGCGGCTTCCCACTGGGCCTCGGTCGGCAGGACCTTCCCGCTCCAGCGGCTGTAGGCCCAGGCCTCCCACCAGTTGACGTTTCGCACCGGGTGGTCGTCATTGACGCAGGGGACCCAGTAGGCCTTAAAAGCATCCGTCAGGCAGCAGCACTTCCCGCGGGGATAGCTGTGATGCTCGTAGCTGGAGACCTTGTATTCGCACGTCTTTGCGCAGCAGGGGCAGGGCTTTCCGCAGGCTTTCATGAGCGGGCAGCCGCCGCAACGCTTGCCGTTCTTCCAGTACTTGGCGAACTGGAGGTTGGTGACCTCGTGCAGGTCCATGTAGAAATGGTTGACCACCACGGTGCGTTCCGGCACCGCGTCAGGGCCGACGCCGCCGCCCATGCGGATGGTCTGGGTCGGCACGTAGACCATGATCATGTTGTCTTTTTCGCTGACGATGTAACGCGGCCAGCCGTTGTAGTTGTCGTCGTCATTGGCCAGGTCGTAATGACCCTTGAGGGGGTAGAAGCCGCTGGGAAGGGGGACCGGAAGGTCGCATGTCCGGTCGGCCAGCGGGCTGCGGGCCGAACAACCCGCGCCAATCGCCACCATCAGAATCCCCGTCAAGGCCAGCCCTGCCGCACGCCTACTTGAGAATACCATCCTGTGATCCTCCACGGGCGAAAAGGGGACAGGTTCATTTTGCCGGAACGACCATTGGGGTGCTTCGCACAAAATGAACTTGCCCCCTTTTCAACCCCTCGCATTCATCCTTTCAACGCGCCCACTTTGCTGATTTCGAGGTTATTCCGCGGGCTGATAGCCGGCCAATTCGCGGCCGGGCTCGCCCCAGTGTTTGTGACGTCCACCCAGCCGCATGACCACGAGGACTTCGCCGATGCACTCGGCGCCGTCTTCAGGGTCCTGGAAGCTGTCGAGCAACTCGCAGGTGGCGACCAGCAGCAGGCCGTCCCGAACGCAGATCGTGTGGGCTCTGAGCAGGGCCTGGGTCTGGCGCAGCCGGCGCTCCAGGCAATCCAGCTTCTGCTGGAGCTTGACCTGACGCTCCTGCCACTTGATGAAATCCTTGCTCTTGCTGCCGAACAGCGGGCATTCGCAGTCGTCGTCCACGTCAACGCGGAAGTCGAGGTAGGCGCTTCGGAACTTGGCGTCCGCGTACTCCAGCTCGCGTTCGGTGACGGCGATCTCCCGTTCGAGCCGCAGTCGCCGCTGTTCCGCCGCCTTCAGGTCGGCCACGACGAAGACCTTCTCGACCACGTCGCCGAGACGCAGGCGGGTGATGTCATTTTCATCAATGGCCGTCCGGTAGGCCTCGCCGCGGTAGGGGTACAACTCGTCGCCCACAACCTCCACGTGCCGGTAGTACTCGGAAGGCAGGGCGATGGGCACGAAGGCCAGCCGCTGGAACTTGCGGGCCATTCTGCTGTTGGCGAACTTGACTTCCAGCTCGCCATAGACGCTCACGCCGGGCATGCCTTCGATGCCGGTGTATTTGAAGTCATACCGGCCGGGAGCCAGATTAAAGATGCTCTCTTCGTCGGGAGTATGTTCCAGGCGGGAGCCGAAAGCAGGGTCGGCGGCAATCTGATGGGTACGAACCGGGTCTACCACCGTTACGCTGGCGCCCGGCGGGGCCCGGAACAGGATCTGGGTCTTGCACTGATTGGCAAAGCCCCGCTCCTTCCAGCGATAATTGCACGTATCCCAGGTGGTATGATCCGGCCCGCAACAACAGCCAAGCCCGGCTATTGCCACCGAGGCGAGGGAAGCCACGAGGATCGAAACGCCGCGGTAGCCGTTTTGGCAACCCCAGTGCTGCGCGTCCGTGAACACGTCTGGACTCCTTTGTTGTGTAGACTGCTGGCGGACCGACGGACCGCACCGTGCCGCCGGAAAACCCGCACGCTCGCGTCGAGAGCGCGGGCGGGAAGCCGCCTACACTCTAACGGCTGAGCTTGTCCTGTCAACAGCCCAGCAGTTGGCATTTGGGGAATTTCATAGCATCTCTGGATGCCCCGTGAGGGGACGGAACAAAGTCAGCCGGAGTAAAGCCCCGCTGCTGGCCAGGGGTGGGTAATGGGCCGGCCCTGGGATCCCCACGAGTCGCCCCCCGTCCTCGGATGAACGGAGATACCCGGCAGAGGCCTTTCACTGCTTTAACACTGCAGCGCAAGGTCGTAGCGGCCGGGCCGGGTACCCGGCGAAAGCTGTCGGTACCGGCCGTTTTACGGGCAAAACGGCCGGTACGGAACCCGCCGCCACACAGAGAATGGCCCAATTTGTGCTGCAGGATTTAATGACGGATGATCGTCGTAATTTGCTGGGCAGCCAAAGTAACCTCTTGAGCCTGCCGGGTTGGAAGTGGCCTAAAACGTGCCGGTCGAGGCCGTCGCGGATTGCGGGTGGCCGGCGTGCCTTGCCCTTAACCTTCACCGGGCGGCGGATTGCACGGCTCGTGAGCAGACGGGCAAGGTGCCGAGTAGTTCCTCAGAATCCTGTTTGACGGGTTTACCCAACCTGACCGCGAGGCTGTACGGCACATAAAGGGCTGTGGATTAAGGACTTGCTTTCTCGGGTGCGACTGGTCCGAGATCGGACTCCCTTGTCCATCTCACTGCGGCATCTCCGGTCCCTGCGCCGCCGGGGTGGAGCAGAGAGGTGCCCCTGATATCATGGCAGGCCGATGAAGGAGCTTTAACTATGGTCCACCAGGCTCGGATTACCCTCCACACCGACCGGCACGGTCAGATGCACGACCTCACGAGCGAGGTCGCCGATATCGTGCAGACATCCGGGGTGAGGAACGGCCTCGTCCACATATTCAACGTCGGGAGCACCGGCGCGGTCGGCACGATCGAATTCGAGCCCGGCCTGGAGCAAGACCTGCCCGAGATTCTGGACAAGCTTATCCCCCCCGGCCGGACTTACGGCCACGAACAGACCTGGCACGACGGGAACGCCCACTCGCACCTGCAGGCCACCTGGCTCGGTCCCGACCTGACGGTGCCCGTCCACGAGGGCCGGCTGGTGCTGGGGACCTGGCAGCAGATCTTCCACCTCGAATGCGACATCAAGCCGCGACGGCGGGAGATCATGATTACGGTAATCGGTGAGTAGCGGGCAATCCCTCCTGGTCAAGAGCGCAGTGGGCACTGGTTAGGACAGCATTCTGCGGGTACCCTTGTTCGCCGTCCGGGAAGAATAGGACACTGCAGCACAAGATCGTAGCAGCCGGGCCGGGTACCCGGCGAAAGGTGGGTGCCGGCCGTTTTACGGGCAAGGCGGCCGGTACGGAGCCCGGCCGCTACAGAAAATGGCCCACTTTGCGCTGCAGGGCAGGAGGATTGTTCCGTTTGGCAGGATGGCACACGCGAGGCTGGACGTCCCGTACGCGGGTTCGCTCCGGCAGCCGAGCCGGAGAGTGATGCGAAACGCGAGCGAGGCGCATAAAGAAAGAGATCCGGCGGCCCTGAAGGGCCTATGGCCGCGACGAACCCGTGCAGCACCGAATCTCGACGCTCACAGCATTGGCCGTTTTGTGCAAGGAGTCAAGCTGCACCTGACTTGAAGTCCACAAGTACCTTCCGTAAGCTAATGTGATAATGGAGCCGCAATCCGCCAGCCGCTGTTAGATCGATGGACAAGTTATCAATTGGAAGCACCGCATCCTGCCCTCCGCAAACCGGATGGAGTTGGCGAATCTTTGCGCTGTTCCTGGCGCTGACGCTGACGGTCTGGCTTTGGCCGTCGATTTTCGGCGGGAAGGTCTTGCTGCCCCTGGACATCCTGAGCCACAGCCCGCCCAACGTGCCCCTGGACGACGAGCCGGTGCGCAACGGCCTCATTGGCGACATGATTTGTGAGAACTACACGTGGCAACTGTTCCAGCGCCGGGCTCTGGCGGCGGGGGAGTTGCCTTTGTGGAACCCCTATACGTTCTGCGGCCATCCGCTCTACACGACGGGGCAGGCGTCCACCTTTTATCCGCTGAATGCCATTTTCTGGACCGTCCCGTTGCCGCAGGCTTACGTGGTTTTCACCTGGGTTCATCTGTTCCTGGGCGGGCTGTTCACGTATCTGTTTTGCCGGCGGATGGGCATTGGCGGGTTCGGGGCCGCGGTCGGTGGGATAGCCTTCGCCATGGGCGGGTTCCTGACCACGCGGTTGCTGTGGCCGATGCTGCTGGGATCGGCGATCTGGCTGCCGCTGATGCTGCTGTGGATCGACTGGATGGCCGAGCCCGCCCCGTTGGCCCGTTGGACGCGCGGACTCCTCGTGGGGGCTTTTCTGTTTGTCCTGCCGATTCTGGCCGGTTTCTTCGAGATTGCCTTTTACGCCTATGTGGCCTGCGGGGTGTTCACGTTATTCCGGGTCGCGAGACTGTTGAGGCGACCAGAAGACCAGGTGGCCGGGGAACCAGAGGATGCGGGGACAGCGGGGCGGCAGGACGCAGGGACGCAGGGAACCGGAGATGGGCGGGCTCGGAAGGCGGGGTTGTTTCTGCTGAAGGTGGGGGTCACGCCCGTGCTGGCCGCGCTGCTGGCCGCCCCGCAACTGTTGCCCTTCTTTGAGGTGATGGATCGCAACGTTCGCTCCGGGCGCGGCGACTTCAATACGGTGAAGGCCAGCGCGCTGGCCCCGGTTGATCTGCTGACGTTGGTCAGTCCGGATGCGCTGGGCAATCCAGCCGAGCATGTAAATTTCAGCCTGCCGGAGCGGCAGTGGCACGAGGCTGCCCCGGTTTATTTCGGTCCGAAGAACTATGTAGAGGCAGGTTTCTATTTCGGCCTGCTGCCGCTGGGTTTCCTGCTGCTGGGATTGGCCGGACGTTATCGCGGGTTCGTTTATGCATGGTTCTTGCTGGGGCTGGCCCTGGCTTTTGCCCTGGTGACGCCGGCATACAAGCTGTTTTTCCATGTGGTGCCGGGGGCGGAGCAGGTGCGTACGCCGTTCCGCTGGATGTATCTGGTCCTGTTCGCGGGCGCGTTCCTGGCGGGCATGGGGGGGCAGTATTGGTACGACCGGCTGGGACGCCCGGTGGGGCGAGCCGGCCGGACGATAGTGGGCTTGGCCCTCTTTGGCTGCCTGGCGGTGGCCACGGCGGTGGTTGTGCTGTTGTTCTACCCGGGGCCGCTGCTGGACTGGGCCGGACGGCTGGTCGAGGCCCAGGGCAGGGTCGGGGCCGCGTTCAAAAGCCCGGGCGATCTGGCCGGCTTCATTTGGTTGAACGGTTTTCGCTTTGCGCTGTTCGCCCTCGCGGCGGCGATCTGCATCGCCCTGGGCTGGTGGAAACCCTGGCCGGCACAGACGGCCCGCTGGATCTCCCTGGCGGCGCTGACGCTGATGGCCCTGGATCTGGGGCAGGCGTCTTTCGGCTTCTACACCCATGCGGACCCGGCCATTCTCGAACAAAGGACGCCGGCCATTGAGCACATGGCGTCGGACCCCGGCCTGTTCCGCATCGGGCGCTACGGGCCGGAGAAGTTTCTGTACGCGAATCTGCCCTCGATTTATGGCCTTCAGGATTTTGGCGGGTACGATTCGATCATCCTCACCGACTATGTGCGATTCCTGGAAGCCATCGAGCATCAGCACCTGGTGAAGTTCAACATCGTGATGACCATCGAACGGCCGGCCTCACTCGATTCGCCGCTGCTGCCTTTGCTGAACATCCGTTACCTGCTGACAGGACGAACGCTGGACCACCCCGACTGGCAGCCGGTGCCTGTAGAGGCCAACGTAAAGCTGTACCGCGTCCGGCCGGAGCGGGAGTTGCCGCGGGCGTTTCTGGTCTCTTCCGTTCGGCCGGTGGGTTCTCTCGATGAGGCGATCCACGAAATCAAGAGCGGCGCGGTGAATGTATTCACGGCGGCCACTGTTGAGGCGCCGCCGGAGGTTGCCGAAAAGCTGGTGGATTCTGCCGACGGCGAGAAGGGCACGGCCCGGATCACGCGTTATCAGTTTTCGCGGGTGTGCATCGAGACCTCAACCGCGCGGCGCGCGCTGCTCGTGCTCCTGGATGTTCACTATCCTGGTTGGAAGGCATACATTGACGGCGCGCCGGCGGAAGTGTATCGGACGAATGGCGTGTTTCGCGGTGTATCCGTGCCGGCCGGCCGCCACGAGGTGGAGTTCCGCTTTGAGCCGGGCAGTTTCCGGACGGGTGTCGTCATCGCCGCGGGGTGCCTGGTGTTGCTGACGGTGTTGGGCGTGACGGGCCGGTGGCGAGGGCCGGCGGGGCCGGAGTTCACGTCGGTGGCTGACAGCTCCTGTGGTGCTTCTTTGACAACCGAGAACGAGGCGGGGGAGGCGTCTGCCTTCCGGGAAGAGGGGGATGGTGGGGTGTGAGCGAGACGATTTCAATTATCATTCCGGCATACAACGAGGCGGATCGCATCGGCAGATCGCTGGTTGAGGTGTTGCGCTTTGCCGCCGACTATCGCGGCGGCGCGGAAGTGATCGTCGTTGACGATGGCTCGACGGATGCGACCGCGGCCCTGGTAGAGAGCCTCCAGGCGAACGCGGGCGAGCGGCTCAAGCTGGTTCGCCATACTCACAACCGCGGCAAAGGGGCGAGCGTTCGCACCGGCTTTGAGCAGGCCGGCGGCGAGATCGTGTTGTTCACGGATGCCGATCTGTCCACGCCCATTGCCGAAGCGGAACGGCTGATTGGGCCGGTGGAGGCGGGGGAATGTGACGTGGCTATCGGCTCGCGGGCCATGGCCCAGTCGCTGATCCAGGTACAGCAGAGCTGGGTTCGCCGGACCATGGGCCGAACGTTTAACCGGTTGGTTCGCATGTGGACGGGGCTTGGTTTCAGCGATACGCAATGCGGGTTCAAGGCTTTTCGTCGCAGCAGCATGGCCCGCGTATTTGCCCTCCAGCGGCTGGAGGGTTTCGCGTTTGATGTTGAGCTGCTTTATCTGGCCGCCAAGTTTGGCCTGCGCGTGCTGGAGGTGCCGGTAACCTGGAGCCACGTGGGGCAAAGCCGGGTGTCGCTGGTGGGTGACTCGGCGGCCATGCTCGTGGAACTGATCCGCATCCGGCTCAATGACTGGCGCGGTTTGTATCGCGAGGCGTGATTCATATCCTTTGCCGCGGCACAGCTCATCTGCCGCGAATCTCGGTCCCAATTGCTTTTAAGAGAGAAAACTCTGAGGGCCTCGCTTCGGAGGGGTAAAATCCCTCGGAGCGGCGTGGAGTCGTTCCGGGTCGATACGGAGTGCCTGACATGAACGGACCACTCAGCGGGGTCAAGATTGGCATCCTTGTGGCGGACGGATTTGAGCAGGTGGAGATGACCGAGCCGCGCAATGCCCTTGAGACGGCCGGCGCGGGGACCGACCTGATCTCACCCAACAAGGACAAGGTGCGGGGCTGGAATTTCACGGACTGGGGAGACGAGTTCAAGGTGGACGTGAGTCTGGATGAGGCCCTGCCCGCGGATTATGACGCGCTGGTGCTGCCGGGCGGCTCCTTGAACCCGGATAAGCTGCGCCGGGATCCACGCGCGGTGCAGTTCGTGCGTGAGTTTTTCGACACCGGCAAGCCCGTGGCGGCCATTTGTCACGGCCCCTGGACACTGGCTGAGGCGGGTGTGCTGCGCGGCCGGCGGGTCACTTCCCACGAGGCGATTCAAACGGACCTCAAGAACGCTGGCGCCCAATGGGTTGATGAGGCGGTGGTGGTGGACGACGGATTGGTGACCAGCCGCAAACCCGACGACCTCCCGGCCTTCAACCAGAAGATGATCGAGACGTTTCAGCAGTACTGCCCGCTGCCGGCGGGTGTCGCGGAATTGCACGTGCCGGAGGATTAGAAGAGGTTTCAGAACGTCAGCGGCTGATCAATCCAGCGGCCGTTCTTTACTGAGATCCCCCGGCGGGCACACCGCGTTTGGTCGCCACAGGTGGCCGGTTCGCCACATTTTTGCGGAGCGGAGCGATGATTGCGGAGAAGACGCAAAGGTTGTCGGCCCCAGCCTCGCGCGAGCGAAGCTTTTCCTGGCTGGGCGTGGCCCCCGACATCGTGGGGCTTCAGACGATGATCGCCAACTTGTACATGGTCGGGCCGGCGGGCACGGCCGAGGGTTGGGTGCTCGTGGACACCGGCGTGACCTATTTCACCGGTCGGATCCTGGACGCGGCCCGGCAGCGGTTCGGGGGGCAACCGCCGCGGGCGATCGTGCTGACCCACGGTCATTTCGACCACGTGGGCACGGTGCGCGACCTGCTCCGGGACTGGGACGTGCCGGTTTATGCGCACGAGGAGGAGCTGCCTTACCTGACCGGCCAGCGCGACTATCCGCCGCCGGATCCGACGGTGGGAGGCGGGCTCCTGGCCCGGGTGGCGAGCATGTATCCCAGGCAGGCGATTGATCTGGGAGATCGCGTCCAGGCCCTGCCGGCCGATGGGAGCATTCCGGAGATGCCCGGCTGGCAGTGGATTCACACGCCGGGGCATACGCCGGGTCACGTGTCCCTCTATCGAGAGGCCGATCGGGTCCTGCTGGCCGGTGATGCCTTTGTGACCACCCGGCAGGAGTCGGCTCTGTCGGTGCTGCTTCAGTACGGGGCCGTACATGGTCCGCCGGCCTACTTCACGCTGGACTGGCGGGCCGCGCGTGAGTCGGTGCGGAAGCTGGCGTCTTTGCGGCCTCTGGCGGCGGGGACCGGCCACGGTCCGCCCATGCGCGGCGAGCGGCTGCAAAGCGGTCTGCAATACCTGGCCCACAATTTTGATCGCGTGGCCGTTCCTCGCCACGGCCGCTATGTGGAGCCCAGTCAGCCCGTCGAGAAAGGTTGGCGGCCCGCCCGTGGCTGGATCGCCACCAGGGAATCCAAGGATGAGCCCAAAGGATCAATGTGGGATCAGGCCCTGACCAACGTGGCGGCTACGATCGGAATTGTGCTGGGGGTCGCCGCAGTGGTCCGTGCTCTGCGCAGGCGGAGCCGTACACCTCATCACGTCGAATGATACCTCCGCCGTTCTGTTGGAGAGAGTGAGTGCCATGGCCTGTGTGCCACGGCTCTTGAGTCGTGCTTGTGGCCAGCCTGTTGTTCCACACTGCTCAAGCGCAGTGATGTCCAGCGGGCGCTACCGTGAACCGCCGCGCCCGGTCCACCGCCGGCAGCGGTCTGGCCATGATGGCCGGCACGGCTACAATGTCGGGTTCGTGCGTTTGGCTCATGTGGGCGTGAGGGCTCACTGAAAGACGAGGTCAAGGATGAACAACTTCGAATATCACAATCCCACGCGAATCGTGTTTGGTCGGGGCGTTATCGAGCGGCTTTCCGGGCTGATTCCGGCAGAGAAAAAAGTGCTGATGACCTACGGCGGGGGCTCGATCAAACGCAACGGCGTCTATGACCAGGTCATGAAGGCGTTGGCCGGCCGGCAGGTGCTCGAATTCGGGCAAATCCCGCCGAATCCCCATTACGAGCACCTGATGGAGGCGGTCAAGCTGGTGAAGCGTGAGCAGGTCGGGTTCCTGCTGGCGGTGGGCGGCGGCTCGGTCGCCGATGGAACCAAATTCATTGCGGCCGCGGCCCGATACGAAGGGGCCGATCCCTGGGACATCCTGGCCAAGGGGGCGGAGGTGGCCAGCGCCGTGCCCATGGGGGTGGTGTTAACGCTGCCGGCCACCGGTTCGGAGTCCAACGGCGGGGCGGTCATTTCTCGCCACAGCACCCAGGAAAAGCTGGTATTTTCCAGCGATCACTGCTTCCCCCGGTTTGCGATCCTGGACCCGGAGGTCACCTTCTCGTTGCCGGACAAGCAGGTTCGCAACGGGATTGTGGACGCGTATGTGCACGTGATGGAACAGTACGCGACCTACCCGGTGAACGCCGCGTTGCAGGACCGGCAGGCGGAGGGCATCCTGCTGGCGCTGATCGAGGAAGGGCCCAAGACGCTCCGGAATCCGAAAGACTATGACAGCCGGGCGAACCTTGTCTGGTCTGCCACGCAGGCGCTCAACGGGTTGATCGGCGTGGGCGTTCCGCAGGATTGGGCCACGCACTACATCGGCCATGAGCTGACCGCCTTCTACGGGCTCGACCACGCCGAGACGCTGGCCATTGTGTTGCCGGCGCTGCTGCGGAACCAGAAGGCGCGCAAGCGGGCCAAGCTGCTTCAGTACGCGCGGCGCGTGTGGGGCGTGACCGATGCGGATGAGGATGCGGCCATCGAGCGCGGCATCGCCTGCACGGCGGAGTTCTTCGAATCGCTGGGTATGCCCACGAAGCTGGCGGCGTACGGCGTGTCGCCCGAGGAGGCCGCGAAGCGGGTGAGCGAGCGGTTTGCCCAACGCGGGACGAAGCTGGGCGAGTACGGAGATATCGGAGCGGAGCAGGCGGCCCAGATCCTCAGAACCTGCTGAGTGCCCGTTGGGTTCGGATTTCAGTTCACCCCGGAACGGCCGCAGGCTATGATGTCCGTTATGGCAGCGGAATCGGTCTTAAAGTACCTGCAGCCGGATATCATCGCGAAAGTGGGGCGGCTGGATCTGCGCGCGCGGTTCATCGTCGAGGGTTTCCTGACCGGGCTGCATGCCTCTCCCTACCACGGCTTCTCCGTGGAGTTTTCAGAGCATCGCAAGTATGTGCCGGGCGATGATTTGCGGCTGATCGACTGGGCGGTATTCGGCAAGACGGACCGGTTTTATATTCGCAAGTTCGAGGCCGAAACCAACTTGTCGGCCTATCTGCTGGTGGACACCTCCGCGAGCATGGCCTATCCCGGCACGGCCGGTTTGGGGTCTGCGGGTCACAGCGGCGCGGCCTCGTCGTCACACCAGGACGGTGGCCGGACGTCCGTCACCTACCGGATGAGCAAGCTCGAATACGCCATCTGCCTGGCGGCGGCGCTGGGCTATCTCATGATCGGTCAGCAGGATGCGGTGGGATTGGCCCGTTTCGACAGCGAGCTGCGGACGTTTCTGCCGGCGCGGAGCAAACGGTCGCATCTCACGCGGATCATCGCGGAACTGGCCGGCGTCCAGCCAGGCCGGGATGAGGCCGGCCGGGGCCTGGGCGAGGCGCTGCACACGATGGCCCGGCGGGTCCACAAGCGCGGGCTGATGGTGGTGCTCAGTGATTTCCTGGCTGACGAGCGGGCGGTCCTCGATGGGCTGCATCATCTGCGCTTCCGCGGGCATGACGTGATCCTGTTCCAGGTGCTGGACTGGGCCGAGGTGGAGTTTCCGTTTGAGCAGGTGAGCGCGTTCGAAGACCCGGAGACCGGCCGAAAGTTGGTCGCCAACCCGGATTCCGTCCGCAAGGCGTATCTGCGGGCCCTGGCCGAGTGGACGGAGCATTACCGCCGTGAAGCCGCCGGCGTGCGGTCCGATTTCGTGCAGGTGCATACGGGCATGACCTTTGACCAGGCGCTGATACAGTTCTTAATCAACCGGCAGCAGCGGTTTTGAGAAAGGGTCAGTTGTCAGTTGTCAGTGGTCAGTTGTTGGGGTTTTTGTCCTTCGCTCCAACAACTGACAACAAACAACTGACCACTGACTCTTACGTTGAATAGAGCCGTTTCCCCAGCCAGACCGCCGGCACCAGCAATACGACCACCAGCAGGCTCAGCGGCAGGCCGCGGCCGAATGCGACCAGTGCCGCGTCAAAGATGATGATGCCGAGGATGGCCGTCTTGACCGCGCGCTGGATGCGGACGGGGGTGGGCGTGAGGATCGCCTGGGTCATGGTGTAGCCGAGGGCGGCGGTCAGCGCGAGAACCCAGATCATGCCCGTGGCGGAGGAGATCTCATTCGCGAAGAAAATCCGCAGCAGGGCCAGCATCAGCACCCCGGAGGCCGTGAAGCCGGCGCCCAGCAGCAGGTGGTCTCGGCGGGACAGGGTCGTTTCCCGCCGGGCGAAGACGGTCACGCCCAGTACGTAAAGCCCCATCGCGACAGCCGGGTAGGCCCGTGGCATGGTCGGTGCGATGATCAGGGCCATACCCAGGAGCAGGTTCAAGGCCCGCGCGAGCCCCATCAGGGCCGGGGCGATGGGAATGTCCTTCATGACGATGTCATACAGCAGGATAGCCACCAGCAGCAGGAACCCGATGCCACTGGTGGCTTCTCCCAGGGCGGAGGCCAGCAACTGCCCCGTGGCCAAAAGGCTCAAGGCCGCGGTCAGTGCCTTCCAGCGGGTGATCCGGCCGGAGGGCAGCGGACGTTGCGGGCGTTCGACCCGGTCGCGATGATAGTCGTGCCAGTCGTTCAGGGCCATACCGCCGGTGTAGAAGCACGCAGAGGCCAGCATGGCCACGAGAATCTTGCCCGTGTCGCGCCAGCCGGCGCCCATGACCAGTGCGCCGGCCAGGGGGTCGGCAATGGCCGTAAACACGTTGGGCAGCCGGCAGAGTTCGAGCCAGTCTCGCCAGCGCGCGGCCGGGGTGGGTTCTGAAGACTGAACGGTCGATGGCTCAACGCTCATGGTTTCCCCTGCATGGGCAACGCCTGCTCGCTCCCGCGAAGGCCGGCGGGGCCGGATGCCGGTCAACGGATAAAGCTCCACCGTGGCCCGGCCCTTAGTGTAGCGGATTCTCCAATGGGGCGGGAGGGATACGATGATGAACCCGTACGATAGGAAATGAGCATTGCCATGCCGTTGGATGGGTTCGGCAGAACAATCGACTACCTGCGCATTTCGGTTTTCAGATCGCTGTAACCTGAGTGCGTCTATTGCAGGCCGCTGTAGGGGCTGCGCTTCGCGCCGACGGAGGAGCTGCTGCGTCCCGATGGAATCGCCCGGGCGGGGAACGGCGGAGATTGAAAACGCCCTCCGTCGGGCGGTGGCCGCCAAACCTCGCGGCCATCACCTTGAGAAGGGCGTTTCCACAGAAAAGCGGGCCATGTTCCAGATCGGCGGTTGACGCTGTCTGCGCCGCAGGCGCGAAATGGGTTTACCGGGAGCGCCGTCAGGTCAGAAAAAAGAGCGGAGTGCTCGTTGCAAGCAGGCACTCGCTTCCGAGAACCGCTGCCGCGATGGCGGCGCCAACTGTGATCTGGATCAAACGGATCGAAACGCGTTTCATGGGTTCTCTCCGAATCTGATCACCCACCGCCAATGATGAAGCACTCGGACCCGAGCGACGCGGCCACCAGCGAGACGGCGGTGGCCGCCTTCAACAGGCGAATAGCCAAATCCTTCATAACAGGTTCTCCTTGTCCGGTAGCAGGAAGGGGAGTTTGGACAATGGACCCCCCTGACATTCCAAGGCTATTCCCTGTGCGCGAGGTTTTTCCAGGGGTAGAAATGCTTAAGCGTCGTTAAAACGAACTTGCCGGATGTGCTGCGCGTGCCACAACGGCAGGAAACCTGGTTGAGCTGGTTTCCTGCCGTTGCAGAGGCATGGAGAATCGGAAGCGGGCGGCATCCCAGGCCGCCGGCCAATTGCTTACCACCACCAGTAGTCGTAGTAGTAAACAGGTTCCTCGATGATGACGTAGTCATAATAGTAGGGTTCGACCCAGCGAACTGCCGGGAAGCCCTCGATCTCGATGTCGCAGTCGCCACCCATCAGGAAGCCGAGGGACAGTACCATCAGGATTACAGCGAGAATTGGTTTGGTCCGACTCATGGCTTAGTTTTCCTTCCTTGGCATGTGGGCAGGGTCTCTCCAACGGGTGCCCGCGTCGCCTGTACTCGTATAGACACGCTTGAGGTGGAAAGGTTGGACGCTGTGCCCCGGCGGTGGGTCCAGCCGGCCTCCCTCCATCAATACGGGTCTTGGTTGGGTATCCGCAAACGTCTACAATACCCGGTTCGCCCGGGTTCGCCAAGCTGACGGATGAGGGAGATCGGGAGTAGCATTCAACCCATGAGTTCGACATTTGTAAGGGTTCGGGGAGCTCGCGAGCACAACTTGCGCAATGTCTCGCTGGAGCTGCCACGCAACCGGCTGATCTGCTTCACCGGGGTTTCCGGCAGCGGCAAGAGCAGCCTCGCGTTTGATACGCTCTACGCCGAGGGACAGCGTCGCTATATCGAATCGCTCAGCGCTTACGCCCGGCAATTCCTCGGACAACTGGCCAAGCCGGACGTGGACCAGATCACCGGACTGAGCCCATCCATCGCGATTCAGCAGAAGGCCACCGGCTGGAATCCGCGCAGCACGGTGGGGACGGTTACTGGGATTTATGATTTTCTGCGGGTACTTTATGCGCGGGTGGGGCGACAGCATTGTCCCCAGTGCGGCCGGCAGATTTCCGCCCAGACGCAAGAGTCGATCGTCGCCCGGATCCTGGCCTTGCCGGAGGGTACCGGATTGCTGGTGCTGGCTCCGGTGGTGCGCGGCCAGAAGGGCGAACACGTCGATCTGCTGGCTGATCTCCGCCGGCGGGGCTATGTGCGGGCCCGGATCGACGGGCAGGTGGTGCACCTCTCGGACGCGCCCAAGCTGGGCAGGCACAACCGGCACGACATCGAAGTGGTGATTGATCGGCTCACGCTGCGCGAGGGCGTGCGGGCCCGTCTGGCGGAGGCGGTTGAAAATGCGCTGGCCGTGGGGGAGGGGACGCTGATTGTGGCCCCGGCGGAGGCGACTCCTGTGAAGGGGAGGGACGGGGGGGCAGCGGGACAAGGAGACACGGCGACAAGGGGACAAGGAGACAAGGGGACAAGGAGACGAGGGGCTAAGGGGGCGCGGGGGTTGAATCTGCAAGCGGATGGGCTGACCGGAGATTTGGTGCTGTCCTCCAGGTATGCGTGCTCGGAGTGCGGGATTGGATTCGAGATGCCCTCGCCGCAGATGTTCAGCTTCAACTCGCCGACCGGGATGTGCCTGGAATGCGACGGGATGGGCACCTGCTACGATTTCGACCCGGAACTGCTGGTGCCCGATCCGAGTCTGCCGTTCTTTGCCCCATGCATCGCGCCCATGCGCACCCGGCCGGGGCGCTGGCGGCGGCACATTTTTAACGGCGTCGCCAAACACGTGGGCTTTGACATCACGCTGCCGTGGAAAGATCTGCCGGCCAAGGCCCGGCACGCGCTGCTGTACGGAACGGGCGATGACAACATCACCTTTGAATGGCGGACCGGCCGGCATGTGTGGAAGCACGGCGGGAAATGGGAAGGCATCATCGCGGAGCTGAAAGCCAAGTACCGGCAGGCCAAGGCGGGCTTCATCCGCGAGTGGTACGAGAAGTTCATGCGCTTACGGCCGTGCGAGGCCTGCGGCGGGGCGCGGCTGAACCCGCAGGCCCGGGCGGTGCGCATCGGGGGGGTGAACCTTCCCGAGTTGTGCGCGAAGTCGATTCTGGAGGTGCGCGCGTTTTTCGAGTCACTCGAGCTGACCGCCACCGAGTGCGTGATCGCGGCCGAGGTGCTCAAGGAGGTCCGTGGCCGGCTGGAGTTTCTGTCCAACGTGGGGCTTGACTACCTGACGCTGGATCGCACCGCGCCGACGCTCTCCGGCGGAGAGTCGCAGCGCATCCGGCTGGCGGCGCAGATCGGCTGCGGGCTGGTGGGGGTCCTCTATGTGCTGGACGAGCCCTCCATCGGGCTGCACCCGCGCGACAACAAGCAGTTGCTGGCGAGCCTGCAGAAGCTGCGCGACATGGGCAACACGGTGATCGTGGTCGAGCACGACGAGGAGACCATGCGGGCGGCGGACCTGATCGTGGACTTCGGGCCGGGTCCGGGCGTGCGCGGCGGACACGTGGTCGCGGCAGGGACGATGGAACAGATCGCTTCCAGCGAGAAGTCGCTGACCGGCCAGTATCTGGCCGGCAAGCGAAGCATCGAGGTGCCGAAGCAGCGGCGGCCGGTGGAGGGGCGGCCGGGGAGTGAACCGCCAAGACGCAAAGAAAAAGTGAGAAGTAAGAAGTGAGAAAGGGGCGATGGCAAGGATGATGCCAGACATGTTCGGTGCTCTCCTGGAATCCTGTAGCGCGATGGGTATTGTTCGTGCGGGAGGCGGAACGTGGATGAGGTTCACCGCATTCTGAACATCAGAGACCGGTTTTGGATTGACGTGTTCGGGCGCGAGTTTCCCGAGTCCGAGGAGTTCTGGGACCGGAACTGGCTCGTAGTTGACTTGTCAGCAAAGGACGAGGTCAGCACAGTTCGAATCCATGGGCCGTGGCTACACACAACGGAGTTGCAGGATTTGCTCGGCGGTGTGCGCGATTTGTTATCAAAGAAGTCGTCACGATTCGATTTGCAGAATATGGAGCCACACATAGGGCTTTCGTTCGAAAGAACCGATGAACTGGGGCACTTTGAGATCCAATTGTCTCTGCAGAGCGAGGTGAGCCATCGCAGTACCCCGGACTATTCCAAATCTGCACGCACATATGATTTCGGGATCGACCAAACTGATTTGCAGGTCCTGGAACGTCAACTTGTCAGCGCGCTTGAGGCGTATCCCGTAATGGGCCACCGATGAAGATGACACGAATTCGAGCACGCGCAGTAAAGAGCGGTGGCCCTGAGTTGACTGAGCTCAATGGCCGCTGGCTCACCGTGCGCGGGGCGCGGCACAATAACCTTGCCAACATCGACGTGCATTTCCCCCTGGGGCGGTTCATTTGCGTGACCGGCGTGTCGGGCAGCGGGAAGAGTTCGCTGGTGGTGGATATTCTGCGCGAACGGCTGGCCCGCGATCTGAACGGGGCGGAGCATGTCTCGCCGGGAGCCCACGACGGCATCGACGGGCTGGAACATCTTGATAAGGTCATCGACATCGACCAGACGCCCATCGGCCGGACCCCGCGCAGCAACCCCGCCACGTACATCAAGGTCTTCGACCAGATCCGCGATCTCTATTCCAAGCTGCCCGACGCGAAGGTGCGCGGCTACCGGCCGGGGCGGTTCAGTTTCAATGTCCGGTGCGGAGAGGCCGGCGGCGGCCGGTGCGAGGCCTGCGAGGGCAACGGCGCGAACTGCATGGACATGGAGTTTCTGGCCGACGTCTGGGTGACCTGCCCGGTGTGCAACGGCCGCCGCTTCAACCGCGAGACGCTTCAGATCCTCTACAAGGGCAAGAGCATCGCCGACGTGCTGGACATGGACGTGCAGCAGGCCCTCAAACACTTCGAGAACATCCCCAAGATCGAGTCCATGTTGCGGACGCTGCGTGACGTGGGGCTCGACTACATCAAGCTCGGCCAGTCGTCCACCACGCTCTCCGGCGGCGAGGCCCAGCGGATCAAACTGGCCCGCGAACTGGTCAAGCGCAGCACCGGCCGGACCCTCTATATCCTGGATGAACCCACCACCGGCCTGCATTTCGAGGACATCCGCAGGCTGCTGCAGGTGCTGCACGGGTTCGTGGATTCGGGCAATACCGTGGTGGTCATCGAGCACAACCTCGACGTGATCAAAACGGCCGACTGGGTGATCGACCTGGGGCCCGAGGGCGGCGCCGGCGGCGGGCGCGTCGTAGTGGCGGGCACGCCGGAGGAGGTCGCGGCCTGCACGGAGTCGTATACGGGGCAGGCCCTGCGCGAGGTGCTGGCTGCAAATGGGCGGCGTGATTACCTGGACCAACACCGGCGAGACGCCGGTGCCACACTGGATGGATGCGAGGGCGGCGCCGCGCTGCATCGGCGCGGCATCGACCCGGGTGGCAACGGCGAACTGACCGAGATCGTGGTGGCTGGCGCGCAGCAGCATAACCTCAAGAATATCACCGTGCGGTTTCCTCGCGGCCGGACCACCGTCTGCACGGGCGTCTCCGGCAGTGGCAAGAGCAGCTTCGCCCTGGATACCGTGTATGCCGAGGGGCAGCGGCGGTACGTGGAGTCATTAAGTTCCTACGCCCGGCAATTCCTCGGCCAGGTGGCCAAGCCCCGGGTCGAACGCGTCGAAGGCCTCTCGCCGGCCATCAGCATCGAGCAGAAGACCACCAGCCGGTCTCCGCGCTCCACGGTGGGGACGGTGACCGAAGTGTACGACTACATGCGCGTGCTGTGGGCCCGCGTCGGAAAGCCGTATTGCCCGAAGTGCAATGTGCCCATCGGCACGCAGACTTCCGATGAGATCGTCGAGCGCGTGCTGGCCCTGCCGGAGGGGACGAAGGCCCTGGTGCTGGCCCCTCTCGAACGGAGCGGAAACGAGGAGTATGCCGATCTGTTCGCCCGCGAAAAGGCCAACGGCTTTGCCCGCGTGCGCGTGGACGGCGTGGTTTACGAACTGGCCGCGCCCCCTGTGCTGGACCGTCGGAGCCGGCACCGGGTGGAACTGGTGGTGGATCGTATTTCGATTCGGCCGGGCGCGCGAGCGCGGATTGCGGATTCGGTCGAGATGGCCCTGTCCATCGGCAATGGATGGATGACGCTGGCACCTGTGGGTGGGGAAGAAGGCGGGCAAGATGCCCGTCCCCCGAAGCGCGGGCAGGATGCCCGTCCCCCTGAACCCCGAACCCTGAACCCTGAACCCTCCAAAGGCGGGCAAGATGCCCGCCCCCCGAAGCGCGGGCAAGATGCGGCCCCCCCCGGGTCTGAAGTGCGGGCGAGGGAGCATGGGGACCATGGCAGGCCCTCCAGTACGGCGCACAGAGCCGTGGCACACACGGAGCTGCGGTTCTCGCAGCGGCGCTCCTGCACGCAGTGCGGCACCAGTTACGAAGAGCTGACCCCGCATCACTTCTCGTTCAACGGCCGGCTCGGCTGGTGCGAGGTGTGCGAAGGACTCGGTACCCAGATCGGGGCCAGCGTGGACATGATCGTGCCCCGCCCGCGGGAGTCCATTCGCGGGGGGGCGGTGGCCGGCTGGGAAAACCTCGATGAGAACCCGATGCTGGCCAAGATGGTCGGCAAGGTGCTCGACTGGCTGGGTCACGACCTCGATACACCCTGGCATCGGCTCTCCGAGGAGGCCCGGCACGGCCTCCTCTATGGCACCGGGGCCACCTGGTTCGACCGCGGGGACGGCGTTCGCTTCCAATGGAAAGGCTTCTATCCGGCCATCGACGAGGCGACGCGGTCGAGTTGGCAATACCGCCACCGGCTCAGTCATCTCACCAGCGAAGTGCCGTGCCAGCGGTGCGGGGGCAGCCGGCTCCGGCCGGAAGCGGCGGCGGTCCGCCTGGGCGGCAAGACCATCGTGGACGTCTGCCGGATGCCGCTCGACAAGGCGCTGGCGTTTTTCAACGGGCTGGCGCTCGACCCGCGCGAGAAGAAAGTGGCCGGCGAGCTGTTGGTGGAGATCCGCAACCGGCTCAAGTTCCTGGTGGACGTAGGGCTCGATTATGTGACGTTGCACCGCTCCGCGCCGACGCTCTCGGGTGGCGAATCGCAGCGCATTCGCCTGGCGTCGCAGATCGGCAGCGGACTGGCCGGCGTTCTTTACGTGCTGGACGAGCCCACCATCGGCCTGCACCCGCGCGACAACCGCCGGCTCATCGCCGCCCTTCGGAGCCTGCGCGACCTGGGCAACACGCTGCTGATGGTCGAGCACGACCGCGAGGTTATCGAGCGGGCTGATTACGTGCTTGATTTCGGGCCGGGAGCGGGTGTGGACGGCGGGCAGGTGGTGGCCGCGGGAGAGCCCGGACAGCTCAAGAAAGCCGATGCATCCCTGACCGGGCGGTTCCTGAGCGGGCGGGAAGTCATTCCCATTCCCACGAACCGTCGGCGCGGCTCCGGCGAGTATCTTGAGGTAATCGGCGCCCGCCAGAACAATCTCAAGAACGTCGATGTCAAGATTCCGTTGGGTTGCTTCGTGGCCGTGACCGGCGTGTCCGGCAGCGGCAAGAGCTCGCTGGTCAATGATGTGCTCTACCTCGCGCTGGCCAGGCGGCTGCACCGCGCGAACGTCGAGCCGGGCGGACATGACCAGATCATCGGCGTCGAGGCCATCGACAAAGTCATCAACGTGGACCAGTCGCCCATCGGCAACACGCCGACCAGCAATCCGGCCACGTATACGGGTGTTTTCGATCTGATCCGCGAATTGTTCGCGCGGCTGCCGGAGGCCAAGGTGCGCGGGTACAACGCTAACCGCTTCAGCTTCAACCGGCCGGGCGGGCGCTGCGAGGCCTGCGAGGGCAACGGTCAGCGGTGCATCGAGATGCATTTCCTGCCGGACGTGTGGATCACCTGCGAGACCTGCGGCGGCAAACGGTTCAAGGCCGAGACGCTCGAAGTGCGCTACAAGGGCAAGAGCATCGCCGACGTGCTGGAGATGCGCATTTCCGAGGCCCTGGAGCTGTTCCAGAACGTGCCCAAGATCAAGCGGATGCTGCAGACGCTGGCCGACGTGGGGCTCGGCTATCTGGCCCTGGGGCAGCCGGCGCCGACGCTGTCGGGCGGCGAGGCCCAGCGGGTCAAGCTGGCGGCGGAACTGGGCCGGCCCAGCACCGGCAAAACCCTCTACGTGCTGGACGAGCCCACCACCGGCCTGCATTTCGACGATCTGCGCAAGCTGCTGAAGGTCCTGCACCGCTTCGTCGATCTGGGCAACACGGTGGTGGTGATCGAGCACAACCTCGACGTTATCAAGACCGCCGACTGGGTCATCGACCTGGGGCCCGAAGGCGGCGAAGGCGGCGGCGAAATCGTGGCCGAGGGCACGCCCGAGGCGGTGGCGGCGACCAAAGGTTCGCACACCGGCGCGATTCTCGCGGAGGTGCTGGCACGCGACCCCCGGCAGGAGCGGGAAGTGTTCGACCCGCAGAAGGTCGAGGAGCCTCCGCCGACGCCGGACGCCAAGGCGGGCAAGACGCCCGGTCCCCTGTTGGAGGAGGAGATCGGCGACGCCCGGATGCCCTGGGAGGTAAATGGAAGGAAATGGCACACGCGCGAGCGTGTCGGGCATCGCGGCGAGAAGGTCCGCTGGGAAGGGGCGGCCCTGGAGTGGCTGATCGACGAGATCGAGGCGGCCGGCAAGGGACGGTTCGGGCAGACCGACTACAATCATCGCAGTCGGGTGGAGATCAAGGTTCGCGGGGCCGACCTGCCGTGGTTCTTTCATGCACGCACCGGCGGCCAGTGGCTGCTGGATGTCACCTTCCGCGTTCCCGCGCGGGCCTTCTCGGCCGCCGAGGTGCGCAAGCTCGTGCCGCTCAAGCCGCTGGATGACTGCGACGAGTTGCCCATTTACGGAAATGAGCCGCGGGTCAACGTGCGGAGCTCCGGCCGGTTCACGGACGACATCCGTATTCTCGTCCACAGCAGGAAAGAGATCGCCACCCCCGGCTGCCGGACGTTCATCAAGCGGGCCGTGCAGGCGTACTTCCGGTTGCTGAAGCGCATGAAAGAGGAGGAGGCCCTGGCCCGTCCCTGGAAGGTGAACGGGAAAACCTGGCACCTGTCCCAGCAGATGCTGGGTAACAAGCCGAAGATGTGGACCGGCTCGCTCATCGTGCAGATGATCGGGCTGTTCAAGAAGTGGGCGCCCCAGATCCAGGAGGACTGGAGCCGCAAGGTGATGGTGACGCTGAGCCACCCGCAGGTGAAGGGAACCTGGGCCCGGCTGGTGACCAACCATGCCGAGGCCATGCGCGTGGAAATCCTCGCGGCCCGGGGGCAGTTCACGCCGGCCATGATCGAGCGGATCGGGCAGAATCCCGAGATCCGCAACTCAGCCACGGAGCCCAGCAGGGTGACGTTCTGGGTGCAGAGTATGGAGCAGTGCGACCTGGTGCAACTGGAGATGCTGGTGAAGGGATCGATTGCCGCTCTAAGCGGTGGGGGAAGTGAGAACTGAGAACTGAGAAGTAAGAACTGAGAACTGAAAACTGAGAACTGAGAACTGGGAAGTGAAAAAGTGCCGTAGTTACCATGACCTTTCTCACTTCTCACCTCTCACTTCTCACTTCAA
>Ga0116169_1000051_pt1 | contig 124686 bp, 114 predicted proteins | sample AD_UKC130_MetaG_FD_89796 | JGI IMG/M metagenome (GOLD analysis project Ga0116169, IMG submission 89796) | Active sludge microbial communities of municipal wastewater-treating anaerobic digesters from Canada - AD_UKC130_MetaG | ecosystem: Engineered > Bioreactor > Anaerobic > Digestate | place...
AACAGAGAAAACGAGGGGAGCGAAAACAAACAGGTTTTTAATCCACTGCTTGGGGCGCAGGGTCTTAATAATGTCTCTGGTAGCCATGGTTTAGGGAGCTTTCAGGGTCTTTAAGCTTTTTATCCTCTATTATCATTTTTCCCGCCAAATATTCAACAAAAAAGGTTGGCGGGCGCAAAATGAGGGTATGTGCTTTCCAACCCACCATGGATAATATGAGTTTAGCCGAATGAGCAAAATACTTGACAGTACCCAAGCACTTTTAATAAAAGTATAAAAAAAGGTACAAAACTTGCATACATTTATCTAAAATAAAGGATAAATAGTTATTTGAGGTTTTTTGTAAATATGTGTATAAATCTTTATGTCATCTAGCTAGGCAGGTGTGTTTTGTACTGAGCTTAACTCATATCAATAGGAACGATCATGGGAGATTATAGTATTTTACGTGTTGCTGACAACGACATTATGTATTGGAAATGGGCCACTCCTGGCCAGGAAGACCATTTTTTGAACTTTATTTTCAGCCCAAACAACAAAAAAGTATATGAGGTTAAGTATGGTGACAGTATCGACGATGTCAGTAACGAAACAATATTTTCCTGTTGCTACGAAGCAACGGTTTTAGAGGTTAAAAACAGATTCGACAGCTTCCACTTTACGGTTCCTGAAATTGAAAGGACAATATCCCGTTTAGCAAATATTCCTATTACTAAAGTTGGGCTTGCTCTGATGGATTACGATGAGTTCTTTGACACATTTGATGAATTACGGGAAAAAGCTGAGCAAGGGGATGATAATGAGGCACAATCTGAGTGGGAATGCCTTGAAGATGATAAAGACAACTTAGACCAAAAGATTGCAATGTGCGATCTCGGCTACTTACCACTTTTGAGACAAATAAGAATAGTTTTGGACAACAATAATAATTCTGAACTTGTCAAATTAGACATGGAAGAAGTGCTGCATGAAAGTTCTCCAAATGACTTTGATGAATTTAAACTCGTAGATGATGTTTTTAATACGCAAATAGAAATGAATCAGAGTTATTTCGAACTCGCTAAAGTTCATTTTACAGAGTTCCATTTTGATTCTGTTTATATAGAGTTGATCATAGCTCTTGAAAACGCTACTAAATCCTATTTTAAGAGGAAGCATAAAGAACTTTCAAAAAGCAAGAAAACTCCTATAAATTTAGAGAAATTCGTTAAAGATTTAAGCTTAATGAACTTAATCAAGTTTGTTTTGGTTTTTGTTGGGAATGTAAAGCTTGATTCTTCTTTGATTGCTGAAGTTGAAAAAACATATAACAAAAGAAATAACATTATTCATAACAAAGCTGCAAAATTCAAAATTGCCGATGTGGCTAGATCTATCGAGGCAATAGAAGAAATGCTTAACATAATTGACCAATTAAAATAGAGTTTAATTAACCGGACCTGATTCTAAAATTCATGATATTTTATTAGGGAATTGCCGGATAGATGTATGACTGCCTGTTTTTGGATTTTCATGTAGACATGATGTAATCGCGATATATGTAAAAAATCTGGCTTATGTCAAAACAGCAGCCGTCTCGAAGGCTGGCGTACAAGATAGTTGCGTATTCCGAGCAAGTTGGCCAGGTATTCCGACGAGAAGGCGGCCACTTTGGGGTGATGATTTGAACAGGTCGCCGGGATAGGTTGGAGAGGTGGTGGCGCTGGGTAATCTCAGATGAAAGGAGTATTCTAGGCCTCGAAAGGAGGCTTAGATGCCAGCGGAGAGATTACCGATGCGGAGCATTAAAGAGATCATACGATTGAGCTGGGGCTGTGGGCTCTCAGCTCGTCAGGTATCATGGAGTTTAATGGAGGGTAAAGAGAATGCTCATTAATCAAATACATGAGGCAACAGTGCACAACACAGCAATAGGCTTTGGGCTGATAGCATCGTCCTTTAGGACATTGCTTTCTTCGGTTGCAACGTCGTATATGCCGGGAACGTTAGCCGAAAGCGGTGAAAGGAAATGGCTGGAACAGAAATCGTGATTGATATTTCAGGGCTTGACCAGAGAATGGTCAATGGTTGGCTCTTCTTTTGTCGCTCTGCGTTTCGCTACGCAGGACTTGTAATGGAAGTATATAACGATCCTGAGCTTGGTAAGGATAAACTATTGGTTTGCGTAGATGGTCCTTTGGAAGCATTCACGCATAGATTGAGTCCGATAGCTCAATATGGTGCTGCTTTTGCCGGCGCAATAGCTGTAATCACAGGCAATAGAAACTCACGGTATTCCAATGATATTTTCGTTAAGATTCTCAAGGAGTGCCGTAAACATGTAGACGAAAATGCTGAGGCTGTGGCTGCCTTGCAATCTGAGGGGCTAGAGGTTGAGATATTTGTTGCAAGTTTACCTCCTGTGCTTGAAGCCATCCGAACCGATCCTAATCAGCCTGATTATCTTAAAGCTGTAGTTGAAGAACTATCTATTGCTATTAAACTTCTCCATGATAAACCGTTTGACCCTACTTTGGCACTAATAGCGGCCGATCGATCTGCGGAGATATTCCTCAAAGGAAGCCTTCAAGTTTTGAATAAGAATTTCCCGGAATTATTGACCAAAGCTCAAAGCAATCGATTACTGAGTTCGAGTCAGGCTTTAAATCTTGAAAATGCGCACCGAGCTCGTAATAAATGTCAACATGAAGGAGTTGACATCGATTTCTACGAAGCGGTACGACATGTAAAAGCAATAATTGAAGTTATAACACGTGGAGTGACTTAGTGAAGTATTGCCTACGGCTAATAAAACATTTATGGCTTCGTTTCATTTCGCCTGATTTGTCTCGGAAGTTCATAAAAGCTCAAACTTTAGGCGAAAGTGCAAATTTATACCGTTTGATACTTAAAAAGGTGACTTAAAATGGAAAGAAATGAAATAATTGCAAAGCTAACGGGCTTGCGTAATTCTTTGGAAAGCTGGCTGAAAGATTCTAGGAGACGTTACTTCGACCCTCAAAGCACTCAGGACCTTTTTGAGCGCTTTGTCTCTATTCGAGGTAAACTTAAGACCTTATACCCATCACTTTTTGAAGACTTACCTTTTCGAGAAGTACAAAAATCAAGCGGTACAAGTGATTACGATGGGAGAGGGTATATTGAGCGTCATCATTTTGATCTTTTACTAAAAGATGTTAAGTATTGTTTGGATGTTCTATTAGCTCAACCAACGGCAGACATTTCCTCAATAGTTATTTCGCGTGAGGGAGTATTTTTTGCGGGACAATATTTCGATGCGTTACAGAGAATAACAGGAATTTTAGAGCTTGCTCACACACAAATCGACATTATTGACGCCTATGTAAACTCTGATGTCTTGAATTTGCTGACTGGAAAGAAGTCTACTGTGTCGGTTAATATTCTTACTAAATCTGTTGACCCTGCCCTAAAGGTGGCCGCAATCGCATTTAATAAACAGTATGGCGGATTAGCGATTCGAATGTCAAAGGCGTTTCATGACCGTTTTGTCATAATAGATAATAAGGATTTCTATCACTTCGGTGCCTCTATCAAGGATGTTGGGAAACGAGGTTTTATGTTTTCACGAATAGAAGAGGAGCACGTTATCAAAGCCATACAAGAGAAGCTATCAGAGGAATGGAAGCAATCAACTGTGGCAATTTAATTGAAATGGCATGATTTTCGTAATGCATCCTGGCACAAGACAGCATAAAAGGTTTGTGTCTAACGGCACTCACGCAAATTTGTGTTTCGCAAAAACTTCTTTCATACTGCAATCGTTATCTCAAATGTATTCTGAAGAAAAAGAAAAAAGAAAAAGAAAATGGGGATACCCTATATTTCCTCTATTTTTCGGGCATGGGCCAAGTCAGCCCTGCCGCCCTGGCTCTCCTTAACTACTCCCCCACGGTACTCCGCGCTACTTTCAAACGCCGGCCAATCTGCCGGGCCTATAACCCTCAATCCCTGCTCAATCGTATGATCTCTATAATCCTTCGCATCGGTAATCTCTCCGCTGGCATCTAAGTCTCCTTTCGAGGCATAGAATACCCCTTTCATCTGTGATTACCCAGCGCTACAACCTTTCCAATCCATCCCGGCCACCCGTTCCAATTACGACCCAAAAATTGGCTGGCTTCTCTTCGGAATACCCGGCCGACTTGTGTTGGAATACGAATTGGCCTGACAATTCATTGCATTTATCAAAGACCATATTTAAAAGGCTTAACGAACTTGAATTTTCCTGGGCTCACCAACTCGAATAATTCTGAATTCTGTCGTGTATTGCCAATCCGATGTTTGTATAGAAAGGCCTTATAAGTACCTTTGCTGAATCCAGGGCCATGCTTTTTGAAAATCTGCTACTAAAAACGGTTTTTTAATTGTTTCATTTTGGGCGCTTGAGTAAGACCAGAATATACTTTATAAGATTATCTACATTTCTCGTTTTTTCTGCTCTTCACAGGCTTATTCAATAGTCTTCACTAATTGCGGAAATAATATTATTTAATCAGAGGCCTATTGGTATAATCTTGCCTTTGCTTCGAATTTGAAAAGCAAATGGTCGCGGCGTCTTCTCAGCCAAAATTTTCATTTTTTCCCACGCCAAGATTAATTGCTTAACCTGGGCCCATATTGAAAGCTTTTTGCCCGTAAGAATAAATGCTCCTACTTTATGTCGCTTATAGGCTTCTAATTCTGCTCTACGTTTTGTTATCTTTTTATCCCTTGTCACTAATATATAGCCGTTATTGCCTACAAAAGGCAACCAATCTTCATCTTTTGTGCCTTCTTCAAATTGATCCTGCAAATGGAGGACGCGACATCCAACATCAAGTAACTCCATAGCGTGGGCCATATTGCGGGAAATATTGTTATCAAAGAAAAAGTTCATGCCACTAAACGAGACTCAAAATTGATTGCCGCATCAAGCTCTTTTTCGTCTAACCTAAGCCATTTACAAATACGGCTCTTATTTCCTTGTTCAGCGATGTAGAGGTCATAGACATTTTCTGTAGTAATGCCTTTATTAAAAATTGCTGGCTTTCCAAAACAGACGAGAGGATCAAGTACTATTAGCTGATTTCCCTCGGGCGGAAACCATCGGCGAGCTAAATTTGTTACCTTGTCGAAATCTATTTGGTGAGCTAACTGTTGTATAAGCTCCTTGATGACCCATTGGCCACCAGAAAGTAGTTCAAGGATACAATCTCCCTTGCCTTTTTCTTTTATAAGAAGGCAAATCTTGCTACCGTCTGTAAAGAAGCTCTGATGCACAAAGTGAGGTGTTCCCAGAATTTCTTCTGCTTCTGCAAGTGCCTTTCTTAATTTTTGTAGACTTATGCCATAATCTAGGAAGTGTTTAATAAAAAGGAGGTCTATTAAGTCATAAAAAGACGCATAAGTCGGGTGAAATACCTCCTTGGCATTTTTTGTTATTAGTGGCGGCTGTTTTTTGACCTCGGATTGATAAAAATATTGGTAACCCTCGAGCCATCGATGAACTCTGGGCTGACTTATCTTTACGAATCTTGAAATTTCTGCAGAAAAATAAAGCGGTCTATAGAATATTTCTTCTTGATAAAGTTGCGGATCGGGTGCAGTAAACATTTATATAACCACCTTCATTCATATTAGATTATAAATCATTATCAAAAAGTAAAGTCAAGGTTTTTATGAGGCACGTTCCGGAACATACTTTTAATATGATTATTGGCTGCCTTTGTTAGCGGGAAAGCATCAGTCAGCTATTTGACTATTTATTCTGATTCCCAGAAGCGGTCACATTGCATTTAAGACGTCCACTACTTTTATCTACGTTATTTTCCCACTGAAGCGGTCGAAGGTTATATAAGGCGTCGGGTCCTCCGGGAGAAATATGATCAATCTCCCATCCATACTGTGCTTTTCTATCACCGTAATATTGCCTGCCGATCCATGCGCCGCATTCGTCTTTTCTCCATTTAGACGGGTCATACCCTTCTACAATTATGCCTTTTTCCCATACCTTCTGAATTGTTGATTCATCCCAAGCCATAAGTTCCTCCTTGATCCTTTTTTGTCGGCTTTGCTGTTCTTAAATTGAAAAATATTATGATATGATGCATGAGATGTAAGATTTAATCTGTTAGAAACATATGGGGGAAAATTGTTAATATGGGCAGTCATCATCCTCCGGATCTGGATGTTCGGCGGTTTGCTCAATAGGTTTATAGCCGAAAGTTTCGCAAAGAAACAATATGCAGACTGCTGAGCTGTATAAAACAAAAGATGCTTCTGGGACACTCATATTAGAAGGCTTAACAGCTGCATGTCTTACGCCTGGCTCATTACTTGCGAATCCGTAAAGTACATGGAAAATTTTGTCAAATGGTTTCCTGATCTTGCCCATGGCGTTTAACTTATCTACGGCTTTGCCTAAAGAAACGGTTTTATCATTTATTAGTAATCTGGCGACACCCTCAAGAGCGCCAACCGCTTCTTTAACACAGTTTTCAAGATCTGGATCTGGCCGTTTGCTTAGAAACCAAATTGCTTTATTGAACTGGTTATTAGGCCCGGCGAATACCTGGTTTTTAAGTATGTCTCTAGTCTTCTGGATAACTTCTGTTTCGAGGAAGTTTGGGCCGATTCTTTCAAGTTGTCCTTTTTTCAGACGCCAGCCAATGTTTTCGTCTTCAAAGAGCCTGTTTATTTCAACTGTATAATCATACCTAATTTTACCTACTTGCTCAGGGATGACTCGTCGTCGGTAATCACCTTCATCATATCCATAGAAAACTATTAAATCAAAGAAGCGCTCTATTAATTCAAACAGTTGATACCATTCTAATTTTGTTATGATAAGGTATTCGATTTCTCTAAAAGGATTTATCATCTCTTGCCTTTTTATTTTTAACCAAGAGGTAATCTTTAAATAGAGAGATTCATAGTCAGGAAGGTTATTGTTTCTAACATAATCTTGAATTAAGTTCCATAATCCGATTCGCAGCTTTTCGGGCGCATCTTCATAGATTGGCCCGGATGCATGCGGCCCATAACCATGTCTTTTTGTAAAACTTTCAGCCATTTCAAAAATAATCTAATCTAATTCTGTTCAACTGTAAATAGTGGGAATTACTGTGTCTAAAATAAATACGGAAAATCGGGACACCCTAGATATTCAATATTTTTCCGACTGGATTCAATTGCCAAAATCACCGGATTCGCCACACGGACCGGTGATATATTCCTTGGCTATTAAATCATAATTGGCTTTGCAAAATAATTATAAATTTTATAGTCTAATTTTATGCCAGCTATAAGTGCTTTGGATAGTATCCCTAAAGTAAGATTTCATGAACCGGAGTTAAACTTACCAGGTCGTCTGCCCGGATTGCTAAATGCTGAAGAGTGGTTTACGATTCAATTTGCTCAGGCCTATTTGGGACAACAAGTGGGTGTCCATCGAAGGTCGAGGAAAAATAATGTTGTTTGTGTTCGGCAGGTATCGGTAAACGGATTTGGTATTGCCGACTTGGTATCTGTATCATGGGAATCAAGGCTTGATTCAAATCACGGCGAATTGGTCTCGGCTGAAGAATTTTTGCTTAATTTTAAGCCAACCATCCGTGCTTTCGAAGTCAAGCTCGATAATTGGCGAAAAGGGATGATACAAGCGCATAGATACCGCTTTTTCTCCAATGCAGCCATACTTGTGCTACCGGCGGATAAGGTTTCGAATGCTTTAAGGTATATTGAAACTTTTAAGAAGATTCATGTTGGGTTGTGGTCTTTTGATCCGACGTCAAGGAAAATAATAGCTTATTATACCCCGCGGCCTTCTTATTCAGTCCAGATGAAATACGCAGTAAAAGCTTTGCAGAAAATGGCCAACACCTCTAAAGCTCTGCCCATTTCTCAAAAACCTTGAAGAAAAATGGGGACACCCTAGATATTTACTATTTTCCAAGCCGATAGCCAATGAATTTATAACATAGGCGTCGCTATCAAAGTTCAACGCTTATTATTGAGGAATAAGGGAAGGCTCTTTTTATTTTGTCTAAATATCCAGCGCCGCAATTGAGGCAAATAATTTTCTTAAAATCCTTTAGAAATACCTCGGTTTTTTCACCGTTTCTATCTCTCCATATTCGCTTCTGCCGTGTCTGATTTTTTAGAGATTCATCGCTGATTGCTTGAAGTGGGTCATTGATATTTATGTCATATTCACATACAGGATGCCAGGGTTCTAAAAATCCATATTTTCCACTCAGTATAACCCAGTAAAACGCTTGCCTTTCAAGACCAACACGCTCTATCCAATCGATGCCTCTCAGAAAACTAGTGCCCATATACGCTAGCCTGGCAGGGACATAATCAGGTGCATTTGATATATGATGCCATATTTTCTTTTCAGTACAAGGCAGGATAAATAATGTAGTAGCTGGATCATATTTATCAAGTTGAATTGCTGAATCGCCTTGCCATTCGAATTGTTGTTCTTTCTCCTCTTCTTTCCAAAAGGTCTTCTCTTCAGTTTCTTTCTCTTGATATTTAGCTTTTACTTTTATTCTCTCTATGGCCTGCCGTGCCCTATTTTGGTAGTTTTCTAAAGGAAATAATGATTCAGCCAGTTCGTAATATCTCTTTGCTGTCATGAAGTCGCGAATTTTTTCGTACTCCTCGCCAATCGCAAAAGCAACCATGCCGTCGCCTTCCATATTATACAGTCGCTCGAGACTCGATATAATTTCGGCGGGGCTGCCGCGCCGCCGGCAGTTTTTAATTTTATCATTTATCGTTTTCCAATCTCGATTCATTGAGATACCTCGGGTTTATAGTTTTGCTAACACCATTTCATTTTTTCTTAAAAAGGCTTCCTTTGAGTTCGCTCAAAGACTTGCCCGATTTTTGATGAAACCAGTAATCAGTGGGAACCCAGTAACTTACCGGTGATCCAAAAGCGAAAAAGCTCAAGCCGGTTGCCAGGGTTATAGCCATGCTTTTTCTGTTTCTCAGGGCGTCTAAAGCCCTCGGCACCCACCTCTTTACATAGGCATCACTTTGAGCCTTAGCCTTGGCCAAAATTTCCTCTTCCTTTGATAGTAGAAGTTGGGTTGAAGGCTCGTCAAAGATCAGCATAATCCAGTTATAATCAAGACGCTCAGTATCTGGTCTGGCGACAAGCCCGGTCTCTTTCAAAATAAATGTATCGTCCTTATCAATAAGCCCTGCCTTAATGAGCGCACCCCAACTCCAGAGTTTCTTTTTAGTTCTAATGGTTCCAATCTGGTCTTCGGCAATGACATAGTATTCAGATTTTGAGGTCCCTCTGAATCGGGCTAGCCTCAGACCGCGTATTTGCTGCTTGAAGTCTGAGTCGAGAGCTGCTCTGATCGCCTCGGCTTGGAAATTAGTCCCTATTAAGACGCCAACAGGCTGGTCAAGAATTTCATCTATAGTGGCTTCATCAACACCCTTGATGCCTAAACGTAAGGCCCATTCTCTAACCTGTTGTCTGGCGGTGGAGTCAGGTTGCCAGTTTCTAAGATAGTAGGTGAGCTGTTCGACAGCAGCCACATCTATTTCTCCATTTTTTAGCTCGAAGATTCGAAGTTCAAAACCATTGTCTTCACGTGGCGCGAGGCCAACAATATCCATCCGTCCTAGCCCGCCCTGGTCTGATTTGATTATGACCTGAGCTCTCACCAGTGGTTGATTACTTTGAGCATCAGTAACAGAACAGCCGATAACAGACGGATTGTTCATAAGAAAGGATTCCATGTCCCGTTCGGATGCGAATCCCTCAATGTGACCAATTTTTTCTGATAATACTCGCCAAATCTCAGATCTTGTCTCTTCTACCATATCTTAAATCTCCTTTAATAATTTATGCTTTCAGGGGCGGTAGCGGGTTGAGCATACCATAGAGATCTTTTTTCGGGGGCCAGAGCTATTGGGTGCTTGCTTGAGGCTTGTCGTCTCATAAAGAAACATATTGACGGCGGCGAACTGCAGTTCCTGCTATGTCGTGAACCCACGAGATTTTTGTTCACGTTTCCCCTTCACTTCATTGATAAATGATGATAACTCTTTAGCAAAATAAAAGTCAAAAAGAAAAAGGGAAGGAAAAGAAAACTGGGGGCACAGTCTATATTTCCTATTTATCAGCCAGAGAGCTAATATATTTATAATTTATAATATAGGCGATGCTATAAAGTCCGGATTGGTTTTTGACGGAATCTGGCGATTCGGTGGTGATCATCAGAAGCCGAGTATTACAATCACCGACCGGAATCATCGACTTACGCCTGCAGCAAGGATCGACAGTATGATTACCAGTAGTTTTATTTTCATTCCAGGAATCGGTGAAAAGACGGAAGAATATTTGTGGAAAAGTGGCATCTTGTCGTGGGACGATTTTAAAAAAACTGATGTTCCTTTTCTGAATGAAACTAAAAAAAGAATTATTGAAGATTACCTGAAGCTGGGGAGAGAGGCGCTCGATAGAAAAGATTCCTCGTTTTTTGCCGAGAATTTACCTCGAGAAGAAAGCTGGAGATTATATAAAGATTTCCGTGACGAAACTTTATTTCTTGATATAGAAACTACAGGTTTATCACGACACTATGATGTGATAACCCTCATAGGCACGTATGATGGCCACAATATTAGGATCTTTTTAAGGGATAATAATCTGCGTGATATAGTTGATTACCTGTGCAATTATCAGATTATTGTCACTTTTAACGGGAAATTATTTGACTTGAGATTTATAAAAAAGGCCTTCCCCGGGATTAAGATTCCGCCTGTTCATATTGATTTAAGGTATTTGCTCAGGTCGTTGGGGATCAACGGTTCTCTAAAAGATATAGAAAGGATGCTGGGCATAAACAGGGATAGCGCCGTAGAAAAAATCAGCGGCGGGGAGGCAGCCGTATTATGGACCAGATTTCTGAAAGGAGATGATGAGGCGCTGCGAAAGTTAGTTTTGTATAACATTTATGACACGGTAAACTTAGAGAAACTTATGCAATTTTGCTACCTGAAGAAAATTGAGAAGAAGATTGAGAAGAAGATTGAGAAAACTTGCCTCGCTGAAATGAACCAGGAGAACAACGTCGGTCGGGAAGAGACGTTCGATGGTTCAGAAAGAAAAGAAATTGGCTGTAATCTTGCCCCCTCCAGCATGGCTGTGCCTCAAATCAGGATAAACAGGGAAAATAACAGGCTTGAGATTCAGGCGGATAATAAGACTTTGCTTGGCGTTGATAGAAGCAAAATTAAGAGGACAGAAATCAAAGTGGACAGCCTGATATCTACGATAAAGAATAATGGTTACAAACCACTATCGGTTGGAATAGATTTAACAGGTTCTGAAAACAAGGCTTCGGGTATTTGTATCCTTGAGGAAGGGAAAGCATATTTGAAGACAGCCAGGACAGACGAAGAAATTATCTCAGCCGCCGTTAGGGCCAAGCCCACGATAATATCAATCGATTCTCCACTTAGTCTACCCGGGGGCAGATGTTGCACCAGCGATTCATGCCAATGCAGAAAATATGGCATTTTGAGGGAGTGTGAAAGGATTTTGATGAAAAGGGGCGTGCCTGTCTATCCCTGTCTGATTAAAAGCATGCAAAAACTGACGGCCAGAGGCATCAGATTATCTAAGATTTTCCGAGAAAACGGGTTTGAGGTAATAGAGAGCTATCCCGGTGCAGCTCAGGATATCCTGGGATTTCCGCGAAAGCGCGTTGATTTAGAGGAGTTAAAGATAGATTTAATGAACATGGGGATAGAACTCTGCGCGGGTGAAGAGCGAATCATCCATGATGAAATTGATGCCCTCACCTCGGCCTTGGTTGGTTATTTCTATCTCGTAGGAAGGTATGAAGCCATAGGCAATGATGAGGAAGGATATTTAATCATCCCGGATTTAAGGAATGAAGCTGAATGATATGAGCATGGTTGAGTGAAGAAAAGTAGGGACAAAGAAAAATGGGGACACAGTCTATATTTCCTATTTTTACCTAAGAAAAATGGGGACACCCTAGATATTTCCTATTTTTTTAAGGAGGCTTTCTGCTTCCCTATATTTTCCTTGCCTATACTCTGGATATCTCTGTTGCCGAGGGGAAATACGGAAGATATAAATCGTGTCCATATCTTTTATTAAGGCGTTATGAATTTGTAGGGCATCCCGAATTAGCAGTGCGAAAATAGTGAAAATCTAGGGTGTCCCGATTTATTAATATCTCTGGGTAGCTTCATAATGAAAGGACTTCTTCTTTGACCTGGTGGAATCTGATAATCCGTGGCATTTCGGCCTGGTCAAAATGACAGCGGGTGGCATCCTTGACAGCCTCCTTAAGTTCCTCTATGGTTTCTGCCTGGGTAAAGATGGGATACCCTAAGGCTTTAGCTTCGTAACCACCTTCCAATGATTCTGTAACTAAAAATATTATGTCGTCAGCCATTAAAACCCTGCCTTCCCTTATTCTTGATTCTTGCCTTTTTATGATCACTTTTATTATAGATGACGGCCGAAATCATTGTCAATTTATCAAAATCGGGACACCCGAAAAATCGCGAAAAATCGGGACACCCTAGATATTCACTATTTTTTCTTTGGCGGCGGAGATGTGGGATAAATGAGGGACTATCGGATGAATTTTAATCAATTTAATCTGATTGGCATAGGATTAATCTTGTCACTGGGACAGCGAGCGGCGCGTGCCTTCCTCTTGTAATAAGTAATATATTGTTACATAATAATCCAGGTCTTGACAATAGATGTAATATTATCTATATTCTAAAAGGGAGGCAGCAAAACAAATTCCAAAGAACACTCGCAATTAATAATATTACTGTCTCCGCACAGGCTTATTAAGTTAATTTAAGGAAGCAAAAATGACTATAACCCAGGAAGAACTGGCACGAAGGCTAAAGGAAGCTAGGGAAAAAGCTCGATTTACTCAGGACCAGGTGGCAAGCGCCCTGGGCCTGGTTCGGCCCGTAATTGCCCAGATTGAAGCAGGCAAGAGAAAGGTTTCAAGCCTGGAACTGGCGGCTTTAGCTCGTTTATACGGGCGTCCAATTCACAGCTTTTTTGAAGAGGCCTTTGAGGCTGAGGGGATCTCCTACATTTTAAGGGCAGTTCCGGAGGTTCGTTCTGACCATCAAATACAGGAAGGCATGAACAGAGGGCTGGAAATCATCAATGCTATCCTCGACCTTGAAAAAAAATTGGGCGTCAACCGCCTTAGTTCTGGACCTCTTTGTGCATACGACCGAAAAATGCGCACCAGGCGGGATGCCGTTGAGCAGGGACAAGAGATTGCTTCTCAGGAAAGAAACAGGCTCGGCCTGGGAGTTGCTCCGGTAGGCGACCCGGCTTCTTTGCTCGATGCCCAGGGGATTTTAACCCTCGAGATGCCATTGCCGCCCGGGCTTTCGGGTTTCACTTTTCGCTCGGGCCAGGCTACTATCTGCGTAATTAACAGCACCGAACCTCTTGTTCGCCAGAGATATTCGGTTATTCATGAATACTGTCATGCACTCTGTGATCTGAACGATTTGCCGGCCATAGTTTCCCGGGAAGGAGGCAAGAAAGATCTTCGAGAAGTAAGAGCAGATGTTTTTGCTGCCTGTTTTCTTATGCCAGAAAATGTCGTAAGAGAGTTCTTGAAGAGGCGCGGCAAGGCCATGCCGTCAAGGATTCAGGTGCCATTGATGGTCAAAGATAAAGTTGTAAGCTACGAAGCCAGGCAGGGCACTGGGAAACAGTCCGGGCAATCCAGGATTGATTATCTGGACGTGGCAGATATGGCCAGATATTTTGGAGTAAGCGTTGAGGCTTCTATCTGGAGGCTCCGTGAACTGAATCTTATAAATGAAAAAGAGAAAGATTTACTTTTAGAGGAGGATAGAAGCCCGGCCGGTAAGGCGATTAAGGATATTCTGAGAAAGAAAGACTCCGATAAGGATAGTGAGAAAGGGGGTATTTTCCAAAACGCCACCGAGCATCTTTTCTATCTGGCAGTCGAAGCAGCAAGGGGAGGGCTCATCAGCAGGAATAAGCTGATTGAATTGCTCGAGCTGGCTGGCTTACAAAATGAAGACATTTATGCCATTTCTGAAGTCAGACGCACCACTTAGGGAGGTGGGAAGCAGAGTTGGCCGGAGGCGGAAGAGACGCAATAGTAATGGATGCGAATTCCATTATAGATTTGATCAAATTAGATGTCCTGCCTGTAGTGCCTAAGGCATCCGGCTATGCCTTTTTGATAACTGAAGAGGTTACCAGCGAAATTAAATGGGACGAGCAAAGAAATGTCCTCCAGAAGATAATAAATGCCCGGCTAATCCGGAGGGTGTCTCTGAATGATATTGAAGAACTAAAATTATTTTCTGAACTGACAACAACATTAGATATCGGGGAGGCGGCTTCGCTTGCTTATGCCCGTTATCATAACTGTTACCTATTATCAGACGAGAATAACAGGGCTTTTATGAGAGAAGTGAGAAGAATAATAACCGAAGACAGATTAAAAAGGACTCCGGAACTGTTAGTTGAAACCATAAGGACCGGGAGCTTATCTTTATCAGATTTAAGGAGAAGGATTGATTATTTGAGAAAAAAAGTTTCAACCCAGAGAGATGCAGATGATGTCTGTCATTTTGAGAATGTACTTAAAGAAATAAAAAGAATTTTGTAGGCCAGATAGGGAGAAGACCGAAAAAATGGGGACACAGTCTATTTTTTACCTGATTTTCTGTGCATGATTTCCTGCCCACTTATACCCCATAATACTATGTGGTACTTCACCCCAGTCCGATTGGGCCGCATTGAATTGATATGATTCTTATGTTCCTTTCATAATATGAAAGCTTTGTAAGAAATATATCTAGGGTGTCCCGATTTATCTATCTATGAGCAAAAATCCTTATTTACATTTAGCTGGCGAAATGTTAATAAAGCATCCGTTTATTAACGATTATGTAAATATGATATCTTTCCTGAGAGAGTAGAGAGACAGCCCAGATCTCCATTATTTTGCAGCGTGTTCCTCCAATCCAGTGATCAATCTACATTACAATTGTCCCTGACCCAATCATGAACCACTTTTAGAAAACGTTCGGCCTCCTTGATTAATTCTTTAACTTCTGATTCCGATATTACCCCTAAATAATCATAATCAGTAATATTTTTTTCGACCTGCAGGAATCAAAGTAATTTGCCAGTTCACAATATCTTTTCCCCATTATTATTTTCATGGCCTGGAAGACTGTATGGTGGTGAGCCACCCTCTCTGGTCTATAACCGCTGCCATAAAGCAGGATGGTAGCTAATTGAAGAACTGCATTATAAGCACAGGCAAATCGCCTGTCCAAAGAAAGAGCTTTTACTTTTGTAAAATCGGGACACCCTGTATATAAAATCGGGACACCCTAGATATTCACTATTTTTTAAAGATGGTTTTGGCTTTGCGTTACCTCGCTTCTTTATGGTTTGTACATCTATGCTGGTGATGTTAAAAGTGTGAAGTATAGGAAGTATAGATTGTCTGCATGTTTTTTATTACGGCGTCCCGAATTTGCACCAATTTATATATACGCATCCAGAACTAGTAGGAGAAAAATAGTGAAAATCTAGGGTGTCCCGATTTTAATGGGGGATGGTGACTGGACCGTTAGCCACAATGGTCACCCGGGTTCCGTCCGGGATAAACTCATATAGCTCACGAATGTCCGGATTGAACAGGGCGATGCAGCCGTTGGTCCAATCATGGAATTCGTGGATCTCAGCGGGATCAGCGTCTCCTGGTTCAAGTCCTGGCCGACGCGAGTCAGGTTTTGCCCTCTGACTCCGAGCAAAATCTGCTGTATACTCGGGCAGCTGGCCGTGAATCAAAATCAGTCCGCCGAGTTTCGTGTTCTGTGGAGGGCATCTTCCCTCTTTGATGGCGGCTTTAATCTCTTCGAACTCTCTCTGGCTGATTAAGCCCGCCTCCAGTCCTCGCTTCGCATCCTGGATATTCGGATAGGAGATCATCAAGCCGCGGTGGTAGGTTGATGGCCGGTGCTCGCAGATGAAATACTCTCCCTCGGGGGTTCGCATGTCTCCCTGCCGCTCTTTCGGCCCGACCGGTTTTTGCCCGAGCTGGATACGGTAAGCCTTAACCATCTTCTTCCCCACCCAGAGTTCAAGCCGCCGCTGTGATTTGACGATGAGGATTCTGGCCTTTTTAAGCTTACCGTCCTTGAGGTCGAGCCGATAGTCCTTAATTAGCCGGGCCAGCGGTACTTCCGGTCCGAAAAGTGCGGGGTCATAGACAGCATAGCTTGTCTCCCAGGGACCGGGGCGGGAAGCAGAAGAGGGAGGTGGCGGCAGCGACTTGGGGGCGCTTGGCCCGGCCGCACAGCCGGCGAGTAAAAGCAGCGCGGCTGCTGCCGCCACACTCCAGAGGGCAACCTTAGCGAAGCAGCGAACAGATAACAAATGGGGACACCCTAGATATTCCCATTTTTCTATGGGGGCTTTCTGCTTCCCCATACGTTGCCTCCTTATGGTCTGTAGATCTGTGCTGGCGATGGTAAAAACGGGAAGTATGGGAAGTATAGGTTGTGTCCATGTTTTTAGGCATCCCGAATTAGCACGAATTTGCATGGAGAAAATAGTGAAAATCTAGGGTGTCCCGATTTTTATTCATAGACCAGGATTTCTACCCGCCTGTTGGCAGCTCTTCCTTCACGACTGCTGTTGTCAGCCACCGGTGCCGAGCTTCCGAAACTGATGACTTCCATCCGGTGAAGCGGAATATGGTGCTGCCGATATAAGTAATCCTTAACCGCCTCGGCCCTCATTTTTCCCAGCGTCATATTCCAGCTCTCCGGGCCCGTGTTGTCTGTGTGCCCCCGAATTTCCAGATAAAGGCCGCGGTCAAGTTCAATGAGTTTCTGGACAAATTCATCCAGCTTAGCTTTGGCTTCAGAGGTAAGCTCGGCTTTATCAAAAGCGAATTTTACCTCGTCATTTTTCAAAACTTCTTTAAAAATTAGCTTGCCCTGGGCAATTTTGCGGACCTCTTCCAGGCTCGTTTCAACATTTTTTAACTCCGACCCCTGCTGGCTGATAAGCGAACCCAGGCTGGCCAGCTTTTCCTCGTGGGCCTGGATGGTGCTGGTATTTTCATCCACGGCTGCCTTAACCTCTTTTACCTGCTGATCTACTGTTCCCACTTCCGTTTTGACGAACTTCTTGGTGGCGCAGCTCTGACTGGAAATAAAGACAATAACAATAGCCATGGCGAGGATCAAAAGAACTCGATTTCGTTTCATCTTTTTCTCCTTTCTCGATTTGAATCCAAACCCTTAAACCGATAAAAATAAAAACCAAAAAAGGGGACGGGGAGAGAGATAAGCCAGAAGCTTATAAGAGGCACTCTCTCCCCGCGCTGCCTTTCGCTGACTTCTAACTTCAATCATAGCCATAAGTCATAATCGGGCTGGGAAGGGCTCCCTCGCCCTTGCCAGCCCAACTCCTCCTCGTTTACTTCTTCTCTATGACGGTAATGGATATCGCTTTGTTATCCTGCATTTCCACTTCGACTGCATCAGTGACGACTATTTCAGCCAGTGAGATTTTCTTGTCGCCCTTCTTGATAATCGTGTTCTCATCCACCTGGAGAACATACTCGAGGCCGGACTGGTCAGCCTTGACAGTTAGAGTTTTGGCCACCGTATCAACTGCGGTCACTGTGCCCGTAATTTTCTCCGGATTCGGAGAGGCCATGGCCACAGAGCCAATCAGGCCCAGGCTGACGACCAGAACCATTAGTTTAGTTAAGGTTTTCATTGAAACCTCCTTTCAACCATTTAATAAAGCGGGATTTGTGCCAGACCTCGGTCGATAGTGCCAAAAAGTGTTTTGGATTTACCTAAAATATTTAAAATCAAATAGTTATGAGTAGTTATAAGCAGCCAGAGAAACTGGCGCTTTGCCTCTTGGACTGCCAGCCTTTTCCAAACTTTTAGACACAAATTTCGGCCGGAAAAGCCCGCTTCTAAGGCTTTCCCAGAGAGAAAATATATCTACCAGCTTTGTCTAAAAATTTGGACACCTCATTTGTGGATTGTCTGTCTGCTGACTTCTGACCCTACCGGTAATCAGCCGGGTTGATATTGTATTTTTTAATGAGATAGTAAAGGTCAGACCTCTGTCTTTTAGCCATTTTGGCTGCCCTGGCTACGTGCCCCTTATTTATCTTCAGCAGATTGATGAGATATTCTTTCTCAAATTCCAGCCTGGCTTCCTCCAGTGCTTTAACCTGCTCTTCCCCGTCTTCGGTTGGAAGGAAAATATCTTCCGGCGTAATAATTGGCTTTTTGCACAGAGCGACGGCGCACTCTATTTTATTTTCCAGTTCCCTGACATTGCCTGGCCAGTCGTAGAGCATCATTTTGCGCATCGCCTCGGGCGAGATGCCCTCTATCTTCTTGTCCAGACCCTGGCTGTATTTTTTCAAGAAATAGTCGGCCAGAAGCGGGATATCTTCCTTTCTCTCGCGAAGCGGCGGTAGATAAATCGGTATTACATGAATGCGGTAAAATAGATCCTCTCTGAATCTTCCCTCCTGAACCTCACTGGCCAGATCCTTATTGGTGGCGACAATCACCCGGACGTCAACCTTCTCGCTGCTATCACTGCCAATTGGCCTGATTTCCTGCTCCTGAAGAACCCGCAGGAGCTTGATCTGCAGGGAGGGCGGGGCCTCAGAAATATCATCCAGAAAGATAGTGCCCTTATCAGCCTGGGCAAACAGACCTTTCTTGGCTTGATGGGCATCAGTAAAAGCACCTTTGACATGGCCGAACAACTCGCTTTCCAGCAGCGTCTCAGGCAGGGCGCCGCAGTTGACGGCGACAAAGGGTTTGGCGGCCCGCAGACTGTTGCAATGAATGGCTTTAGCCACCAGTTCTTTGCCGGTGCCGCTTTCGCCATAGATGTAAACCGTGAAATCGGTTTTAGCCACCTGACCAATCTGTTCAAAAACCTTCTTCATCTTGTCACTTTTGCCGACAATGTTGCTGATGTTGTATTTATCCTGAATGATCGTTTCAAGGTCCCGTATCTGGGACATCAGTCTTTGCTTTTCGAGAGCGTTTCTGATCTGAAGGCTTAGTTCCTTGTGATCGAAGGGTTTGGTCAGATAGCTATAAGCGCCTTTTTTAACGGCTTCGACGGCGTTTTCAATTGTTCCATAGGCAGTCAGAATAATGACCGGCATGTCGGGATTAATCAGCAGGAGGTTTTCCATGAGTTCAATGCCGTCGGTCGAACCCAGCTTCAGGTCGGTAATGGCCAGATGGAAGAATTCTTGGCGGGCCTTGGCCAGAGCTTCCTCGGCTGACTCGACAGCAGTCACCTGGTAGCCTTCGACTTCCAGTCTGATTTTTATGACCTCCAGGATATTGACATCATCGTCGACGACTAAAATTTTTTCATCAGCCATGAGGGCCTCCTCTTTTTTATCTTTGTCTTCTTTATCTTTATGATCTTTATCTTGTCTTTATCTTTTTTGAGCTTTTTTCTCAGTCAAAACATCTATTTCCTTGATTTTTTCCAGCTGGCTTTTGAGGTTGTCGATGATGGTATTTTGCTGGCGTATTTTACTTTCCAGCTCGGCGATCTCTTTGGTTTGTCTGGAAATTTCTGCGGTCAGAGCTGCCTCGGTTTCAATTTTTTCAGCTGTGACTTTTTTCAGTTCGGCCTGGAGAGTGCCGATCTCGGTCTGGAGAGAATTGATCTTATCTTCGAGCGAAATGATTTCCTCCAGCCAGCTAAGCCACGGCTGAATTTCTTTGGTGTAAGTGCTATCGGGAAACTCGGCTTTCAGACGCTGAAAATAGGAGAATGAGGTTTTAAAATCGTGCTGGGGATTATCACTCTGACCATAAAGCCGGCCAAGAGAAAAAAGGATTTTATCCATCGAAGGATTGGTCGGGTACTGCGTTAAGAGCTGTTCATACTCCTGGCTGGCTCTCTGATAATCACCGCGGTTAAAAAAATACTGAGCTCGCGCCAGGCGCAGGTTGATGTCCTTTTTCTGGGGAGAAGGAGAGAGCGATGAGCAATTAATAAAGGTAATAAGGACCAGAAGAATGGTCCCGACCAGGGCTAGAAGGCAGGCCGACTTTTTCAGGTGTAGGACTTTAAACGGGCTAGACGAGTTAAGCTGGCTAAACGGGCAAAATGGGTAAAAGGGGCTCATTGGCTTTCTCCTTCTTTTCCCTCAGTCAGGGTGGAAGGTGGCTGATCGGCGCTGGGCAGGGGGAGTGGGAGGGGGAGGGAAAAATAGAAAGTGCTGCCCTGGCCCGCGGTGCTTTCCACCCAGATTTTACCACCATGGGCTTTGACAATGTGGCTGGCGATGGACAAGCCCAGACCGGTTCCCCGACCTTCGGCCGTTCGGCGCGTATCAATTCCCTGAAATTTTTCAAAGATGCGGGCCTGATATTGGCGGGGAATGCCGGGTCCGGTGTCAGAGACACTGACCACAAGGTAGCTGGTCTCCTGAGCTCCGGGCAACCTGTCTTTTTTTCTCGCCAGGCGGGCTTCAATTCGGACCGTACCGCCTTCGGGAGTAAATTTGATGGCGTTACTGAGCAGGTTATCCATGACTTCCTGCATTTTCTCGACGTCCATTTTGAGCGGAGGTAAATTGTCCTCTATCTGAACTTGGAGGTGGATATTTTTCTTTTTAGCCAGGAGATTTATTTCTTCGAGGCTGTGGCGAATAATCTGATTAATACTGGCTTTGACAAATTCATAGTTCATCATGCCTGCTTCCATCTTGGACAGGTCAAGGAGGTTATTGACCATTTTGATTAACCTCTGAGTACATTGCTTGATGATCTGCAGCAGATGCTCCTGACGGCTGGTGAGGTCGCCGCCGACGCGGTCAAGGAGCAGATCACTGGCTTCGTTAATCGAGGTGAGGGGCGTGCGGAGCTCGTGAGAGACGAGGGAAATAAAATTGTTTTTCATCTCGTCTATTTCTTTCAGGCGGTCGGCCATCTGGCTGAAAGACTGGGCCAGCCGGGCCAGTTCGCGGGGCGAGTGGATGTCAAGCTCATAATCAAAATTCATCTGGCCGATGTATTCCGTCATTTTTTCAATCTGGCGGAGCGGCCGGCTGATGCTGCGCGTTATGAGGAAAGCTAAAATCACACCCAGGATGAGGCTGGCAGCGACTAAAGTTTGAATGATGAGGGCCGAGCGGGCGCCCATTTGCTGCAGCTCGATCATCTTGGAATTGATGACTGATTGGCGCAGGGCGATCAATTTTTCGAGGGAGGCGGTCAGCTCATCGACCAGGGCTTTGGGGTCACTGTCGGGTAAAGCGCTATTGTCCGCAGAGTGGTCGCTGGCGATGAGGGCCGTCGAGGGAGAGGAGATAGGATTTGGGGGCGTGGAGGACGCTGAGGATGGCGTGGAGGATGGGGGGGATGAGAGTGGTGCGGAGGACGCGGGGGGCGAGGAGGGTGTAGAGGGCGAGGAGGGCGCAGGGTGTGTGGAGGAGGGCGCAGGGGGTGTGGAGGAGGGCGCAGGGGGTGTGGAGGATGAGGCGGGTGCGGAAGACGGTTTCATCAGCTGTTCCACGTGGGAGGAATAGAGCGAAAACAGTTCCTGAATTTTTTCTTTTAAAGACAGCTCTTCGGGTGAAGTGAGGAGCGGGGCCAGCCGGGTGAAATTTTCGAGGAAGTCCTGCCGCTGGGAGAGATAAAGATTGAGATATGATTCATCGCGAGTCACGAGATATTTTTGCTCGTTTTGAGCCTGGGCGAGGAGAGAGTCGATCATCTTTGTTTCGAGGTCGGTCACCTGTTGGTCAATAGAGAGGATGGAGCTGGCCAGGCGATTAATCTTATTCAGGCTGAGGATGGAGTAGGCGCTGATGGCCACCACCAGGAAAATGACCACCAGATAGCCCAGAATCATCCTCCAGAAAATATTCAACCCTGATAAAACTTGCCGTTTAGCCATCTCTAATATCCTATAAAAATAGCAGAGCAAATAAAATGGGAATAAAATGGGGACACCCTAGATATTCACTATTTTTTAAAGATGGTTTTGGCTTCCCCGACACCTCGCTTCTTTATAGTCCGTTCATCTATGCTGGAAAGGGGAAAGATAGACAATATAGATTGTGCCGGTATTTTTTAGGCTTCCCGAATTAGCATGAATTAGTAGGGAGAAAATAGTGAAAATCTAGGGTGTCCCGAATTATTTAGAATTATTTTGCCGGCAGTTAGCCTGAGAGGGAGATAACTTCTCCAGCTAAAAATCGACAGTGAATCAAAGGACCAGGTCGGCTAAGACCGCATGGATGATGGCGGTGATGAGGAGAACAACACCGAGGCGACGATGCCATTTAAAATTGACCCTAACCCACCTCTTACCTGTGCTGACCTGGAAGATGACAAGTAGCAGATTAATGATCCCGAAGATAATTACCAGGGACTTGCCGAGACCGGTCATTTTGTTTCCTCCCGTGTCTTTTATTGCTGTTGAAATTCTATCGCGGTGGCAACCAGCTGTCAAAAGAAAGAATATTCGGCTATGATTATAAGCAGGTTGAGCAGGTTGATTATTAGTAAGCTTAAGGTGAATGGCTTTAACCGGGTGGCGAGGTGTCTTGTGAAAAAGCTGGATGGGTCACGGGTCAGACTCAAAACGGATAACTGATTAAAATGTTTTTCTGGCGGGCGTGTCGAGTTGATCAGAATGGTTGGATAAAATGCGGACGATAATTCTGCTGATTTTTTATCTGGTGGGGCTTATTCTTCTGACGCCGGTACTCCTCGTTTTCCTGGTGCTGGGGAAAAAGGAGCCTGTTCTGGACATTGGCAAGTGGGCGATGGGAGTGAGCCGGTGGATACTTGGGTTAAAAGTAGAGGTCGAGGGACTGGAAAATGTGGATCCGCACCAGAGCTATGTTTTTATGGCCAATCATGTGAGCTTCCTGGATGGGCCGCTGTTGTTTTATGTCATACCGCAGCGGGTGAGGGTAATTCTCAAAAAAAGCATCTTCAGAATTCCAGTAGCGGGGCTGGCGATGCGCTTTATCGGCTTTGTACCGATTGACAAAAAAAGCATCAGCAAGGGGAAGAGAAGCATTGACCAGGCCGTTCAGGCCATAAAAGAGAAGGGATATTCTTTTTTGATTTTTCCGGAAGGGACGAGAAGCCACGATGGGAAACTGCATCAATTCAAGCGAGGAGGATTTATCCTGGCGGTTGCGGCACAGGTGCCGATTATTCCTATCACGATTAAAGGGACGTTTGAACTGATGCCGAGGGGAAAGATATTTCCGCGGCGCGGGAAGATAAAAGTGATTTTCCACCCGCCTGTCGAGACGGCGGGCAAGACCGTGGCCGACATCCCCACCCTCCTCTCCCATGTCTTTACCCAGATAGGGACGTGATACTCTGTCCCCGGGGACAGAGTATCACGTCCCCATTTGCTGCCATTTGCTCCATTTGCTGATTGCCTGCCTGACGGGAATTTAATAGAATTGGACGAGTCTGAGGTTATATTCAGGTGGGAACGGTGAGTAGAGAATTAATAAGGAGTGATAAACATATGAAATTAAAAGGAATTAAAAAAAGAGAGCCGATGCAATTGCGACCAGAAAGCCTGTCAGCTTTGGTGGGATCCTCAGGCCGGTGGTTCGTTCATTCGAGTTTCTGCCTTATGCTGATCTTGCTTCTACTGGTCTCGCCCCTTTTCTTTTTGGTAGAAATTGCTCAGGCAGGCGCCCCTGTTGATGCTGACAGCGGCCAAGTTCTTGTTCTCAGGGGAGCCAGGATTTTAACTTCTGCCAATCAGGATTATGAGCAAGGCACGATTGTCATCAAAGGCGGTAAGATTTATGAGATTGGTATAGATCCCCAGATTCCTGCTGGCGCAGAAGTTATTGATGTTACTGGCTGTCTTATCACCCCTGGTCTGATTGATGCTCACTCACACCTCGGTCTCGGGCCGAGCGGTGGTGTGACCGAGGACAATGAGATGAGCGATCCGGTTACACCCCAGCTTCGGATTATTGATTCGATTCACCCGGAGGGACTTGCCCCTGATAAAAATCAGTTCCGGCAGGCAGTAGCCGAAGGTGTCACGACGGCCGTGGTCCGACCTGGCTCCGGCAATGTTATCGGTGGGCAATCGGCCGTTCTCAAACTTCGGGGCGGAACGGTGGATAACATGTGCATCCTCTTCCCGGCTGACATGAAAATGGCTCTCGGGCGGAAAGCGGCCTATGCCCAGAAGGGTCAGATGCCGATGACCAAAATGGGCACAGCTTTTCTGGTGAGGCAGGCCATGCTCGAAGCTGCGGACTATCGTGCCGCTCTGGACAGGTATGAAAATGAAAAAAAGAATAATCCGGCAACCGCGACCACCCCGCCTCCCCACGACCTGAAAAAGGAAGCCATGCTGCTGGTTCTTGACCGGAAAATACCGGTGCATATTCATGTTGACCAGGCCGACGATATCATGACAGCGGTCCGGCTGGCTAAAGAATTTAGCTTTTCAAAGCTGTCGCTGGCCCATGCTGAGGAAAGTTATAAGGTGGCCGATGAACTGGCTCGTGAGAAAGTGACAGTTGTCGTTGGCCCCCGAATGATTGTCTACGATGATGACAACCGCCCAGTCAACCTGGCAGATTATTTGCACCGGCAGGGCGTTGAGATCTGCATCATGACCGATGCGGATGTTGTTCAGCAACCATTTCTCCGGAGTCAGGCTGCAATCGCCGTCAAATATGGCCTGGAGCCGGAAGAAGCTCTGCGGGCTATCACCATTAATCCCGCCAGGTTAATGGGACTCGAAAAAAGTCTGGGCAGCCTCGAGCCAGGAAAAGACGCTGATCTTGTCGTCTGGAGCGGAGATTTGTTTGATGTCCGGCAGGAGGCACTGCGCGTTTTTATCGACGGTGTGGAAGTTTACCGAAGCCCACGGGTTGATGGCGAATTGAAGAAATGATGAAGGGCGAGGGCTATTCACCATCAGGCGATGTAAAGGTCAGTTGCCCGGAGGGCTTGAGTTTAAGATGTTTCGGGATTTAAGACAGGCTGGAGGAAAAATGAGCAAGACCGGAAAAGGTCACACTGATCATGAATCAAATCGAGTAACACAGAAGCAGAAAATGAATCAGGAAAAGATTGAGGTGGAGAGAGACTGGACGAGTCTGAGCATAAAGATGGACACAAAAATAAAGACAAAAATAAAAATGAAAGTAACGAAAGTAAGCGCAAAGGCCAGGGCAGAAGCAAAAAGGTCAATCGCCGGCGAGAACAGAGGTAGAAAAGAAAGTGGGCAAGTTGGCCGGGGCGCAAGCCGGGATGAAGGCCAGCTGCAGAGCGCAGTAAAATTGAAATTTAAAGTTCAGCCTTTTTTAAAGAGAGCGGCGAAATCAGCGGGGGCTCTGGCTTTCTGGCCAATGGTGTTGGCGGTTAGCTTTAGCCTGGCGACCAGGGCAGGCTGGCCCGGCCCAACCTTGCTGGGTTTGCTTAATCCAGAATTGCAGGCAGCTCCCACCGCCGGGCGAAGCTTTGGTCCCCAGGTAGAAAAACCAAAGCTGCTGGTAATCAAAGCCGGAAGAATTCTGACTATGATTGGCCCGCCCATTGAACAGGGGGTGATCATCGTCGAGGGAGACAAAATAAAAGCCGTCGGGAAGGACCTCGCCATCCCGGAAGGAGCTGAAATCATAGATGAACCAGAAGGTTGGGTGCTCCCCGGGCTGATTGACGTCCACTCGTCGCTTGGCCTGGTGGACGAGCGAGGACAGAGTGAGAATGAAGAGCTATCCGAGCCGAATGTGGCGCAGCTTGATGTTCTTGATGGATTTTATCCTTTTGACAGAAGAATAGTTCAGGTGAGAACATCGGGGATTACGGCTGCGCTTATCTGTCCCGGGCGCAGGTCGGTGATCGGGGGCCAGGCGGCTGTGGTCCGGCTCAAGGGTCAGACTGTGGACGAAATGAAAATACTGGCACCAGCCGGGGTCAAGTTTTCGATAGGCGAGGGGCCCAAGCAGGCTTTCGGCAGCAAAGGGCGGTTGCCATCAACCAGAATGGGGAATATTTATGTGATTAGACAGGCATTGCTCGAAGCCAGAGAATATGCTGGCCAATGGGCTGCTTATAATGAAAGTCTGGCTGCGGCCAGAAAGGAAAAAAGGAGTGCGGCCACCATTCAGCCTCCACGCCGGGACTTAAAGCTTGAGGCCCTGGCCAAGGTGGTGAGGGGAGAGCTCCCGGCTTTTATTGAGTGCTACCGGATAGATGATATCAGTGGCGCTATCAGGTTGGTGGATGAGTTCAAGCTGAAAGCAGTTTTTATGGGCTGTGCCGAAGGCTATCTAGTCGCCGGGGAAATAAGCAAGCGCGGAATTCCAGTTATTGTTGGGCCGATGGGGATTGGGCCGAAAAGGACTGAAACAGAAAACGTAGAAATAAGCAATGCTGCCCGTCTCCATAAAGCCGGGGTGAAAATAGCCTTGCAAAGCGAAACTCAATATGGTCTGGCTGCCCTGGAGGAGTTGCCGCTGGTGGCAGCCCTGGCGGTAAGAGGTGGGCTCGGCGAAGAAGAAGCGTTAAAAGCTATAACGATTAATGCCGCCGAAATTATCGGTGCGGGCGACAAACTTGGCAGCCTGGAGCCTGGTAAACTAGCTGACCTGGTTATCTTTAGCGGCCACCCTCTTGATTATCGGACCAGAGTTAAGAAGGTTATCATGGGGACGTGATACTCTGTCCCTCTCTTTCCGGCGGCGACGAAACATTATATTCTGGCTGAATCCGAAGCAGGCTGAAATGTAAAGTCTGCCTGGCCTGCCTGGAAGAAGCGGCGATAAAAATATGAAAAGGGACAGAGTATTACGTCACCATTTTGCTTCACCATTTTGCTTTATGCTTATGGCCATCACCTTATGGTCATTACGTAATCTTATTGACGTCACCTTGTTGATAATGCTTGAAAATAAAAAAGATAGAATTTGAGAAAGCAGGGACGGAGTGTTACGTCACCGATTAAAAGAGGGATAAGAGGTCAGCGGTGGTGGCCAGACCGCTGTTTACGAGATAGCACCGTACCTGAGCCTGCTCCAGCAGCCGGCTAAAAAACATCCGCTGTCCGGCCAGTCTGTCTTCATTGATGACCAGAAGATGCGGGTTAAAAAATGGCTGTGGCCTGGCTCCCGCTGTCCTGACTGCGCCCCCCGGCTCTCCGCTCTCCAGGATTCGCAGTGCCTCCTCTCTGTTCAGCTCGACAACGGCCGGCGATACCTGGTCGTTTCTCAGTATGACCAGCGTCTTAAGGCTGGCTCTTCTCGCATATCCGTGTCTCCCTGCCAGCCAGGTTGGATCGAGCATGGCCTGCGCTTCGCTCGATGCCCTGAAACAATAGGGAGCGCCCTTATCCAGCCGGCACTCGTCCTGAAGGGGACAGCTCCGGTCGCTGCAGTCCTCTCTTCTGGTCACGACATTTTCGCCTTTGCTATGGTCAAAAAGTTTGGCCAGCCGCTCATCCAGCTCAACTGTGTTGGTCGGTATCAAAAATTTTCTTTCGACGCTATCGGCCACTGCCTGGCTGCCTGAAAATCTCACAAACACTATTTCGTTTGTCTGAGGCTGCACGCCGGGCCCCTTCAGCAGCTCAAAGAACAACTCGGTTTTCTTCGTTCCAGGCTGTCCCATCAGCACCAGACTCTTCCCGTCCCGCACAACACTCATTCCCCTGATGGCATTTATGCCCAGATGTTCCTCTGAATCAATGACCATGCCCAGCGCTAGTTTCCTCAGCGACCCATAGTTATCAGTATTGATCAGCAGCCCGGTCCTTGTCTCTGGATGATAATAGGCTCGCGGCTCTCTTCCCGGCACATTATCCACCGCATAAATCACCACCTGTGGTTCCAGCCCGGCCTCCAGCTGTCCTGGATACCAGTTTTCCACCCAGAAATCATATAGATGCCCGACATTGGTTCGCAGCTGAACAATTGTCCCGTTGATATTGGCGTTCCACTCATAATAATTTTCATAGCTGAGGTGGCTCTCGATTTCCGTCACCAGTGCATCCCTGACCTTCAGCTCGCCCACCACCTCCACCGGCACTGTCTTTCTGACCTTCGTGACATAATTCTGCAGATAAATCTTCTTAACTTTTCTGGCCGTCTTAAGCTTTCCAACCGCCTCTGCCATTCTCTCCAGACCTTTTTCCAGATTCTCCATCGAAGTGGCATAGGAAATTCTGATATAATCATCCGCCCCAAAAGCATCGCCTGGCACAATGGCTATTCTCGCTTCTTTCAGAAGGTAATAAGCCAGCCCGTAAGAATTCCTGATCTGTATCCCGCCGGCCTCTTTTCCATATAACGACCTGACATTCGGGAAGACATAGAAAGCTCCCTGTGGCTGGAAACAGCTGATCCCGGCCATCTGCTGCAGCTTCATCAGCACATAATTTCGCCTTCTCTGGAATTCAGCCACCATCCGGTTGACCTCGGCCTGCGGCCCCGTCAGGGCTTCCACGCTGGCTTTTTGTGAGATCGAACAGGCGTTGGAGGTCGTATGACTCTGCACCTTCGACATGGCGCTGATGATCTCTGCCGGCCCGACGGCAAACCCGATTCTCCAGCCGGTCATCGAATAGGTTTTAGACACACCGGTGATGATGATAGTTTTTTTCTTGATATCTTCACCCAGTGCGGCAAAGCTGACAAATTTAAAATCATCATAGACCAGCCGGCTGTAAATCTCATCGGCAATGACATAAATGTCTTCTTTCCTCACCACCTCAGCCAGTGCTTCCAGCTGTTGGCGGTTATAAGCTGCTCCCGTTGGATTGCAAGGGTTATTCAGGATAATGGCCCTGGTCGAAGGGGAAATCGCCTCCCGCAACTTCTCCGCTGTCAGCAAAAAGCCATCTTCTTCCCGCGTCTCGACAATGACCGGTTTACCGCCAACCAGGCTAACGCCTTCCGGATAGGTTACCCAGTAAGGCGCCGGTATAATCACTTCGTCGCCTTCGTTGACGATGGCTTCAATCAGGTTGAACAGAGAATTTTTGGCTCCACTCGATACCAGTACTTCCGACGGCTTGTATTCCAGCCCATAGTCCTCCTTCAATCTCTGGCAAACAGCCTTCCTCAGCTCAGGGATGCCGTCATTTTCGGTGTATTTGGTGAAATTCTGTTCAATAGCTTTGATACCAGCTTGTTTGATATTGGCTGGTGTCGGGAAATCAGGCTCGCCAACGCTCAAATCAATGACGTCCAGTCCTTCGGCCTTCATCGCCTTGGCCTTGGCAGATATTTTCAGCGTCGGAGAAGCACCTATTTTTGTGGCTCGTTCTGAGATACTCATGGCCATCCTGTTTCAGTCAGTCGTTATTTTTTCTCAGGTGCTGGACCCTGAGTTTGACCGGATTCTGGTTTGGTTTTTTCTTTAGCCCCGGTCTTTGAGCTGAACTTACTCTTTAAATACTCACCGAGATCAGCCCCGGTTAAAGCCTTCAGCACTTCCGGCATCTGGGCGATAATCTCAGTTATCTGCCCGGTAATCTGACTGGCGCCAGTCCCTTTATCACCACCCACCAGTACGATCTTCTCCACCTTAGATAATGGCTCAGCCACCGCTTTGGCCAGTTCCGGTAGAACCTTAATAAAGCTTTCGAGCAGAGCCGCCTCATTATATTTTTCCCAGGCCTGGGCCTTTTTGAGCATAGCTTCAGCTTCAGACAGCCCGCGCAGTTTTATCTCCTCGGCTTTGACCTGAGCTTCAAGCCGCTGGGCTTCAGCTTTACCTCTGCCTTCCGCCACCAACCTGGCTTCCTCGGCCTCAGCCTCTGCCTGAATCTGATACTTGCGGGCATCAGCCGGTTTTAGCACATTGGCTTCAAGGTCCTTCTCTTTCCTCTTTATTTCCAGCTCCTCCAGCTTGATAGCTTCTTCTTTTTCTATTTCTTTAACCCGGGCTTCTTCTTTTTTTATCTCCTGGGTAACCCGGAAGCGTTCAAGTTCATAGGAAAAATCGGCCTGGGCTTTCTTCTGATTGACAAAGACCTGCGACTCGGCCTTCTTGGCTTCATTTTCCCATTGTGCCTTGGCGATTTGAGCTTCCGACTGGAGGCGGGCGACCTCAGCTTCTTTTCTGGCCTGCGACGATTTGATCGTTGCTTCCTTTTCCGTCTCAGCCTGAGCTATAGCCGCATCTCTTTTGGCGGCGGCGATTACCGGCTTGCTCAGAGCATCGATATAGCCCTGTGCGTCGCTGATATCTTTGAGTGAAAAAGACAGCAGCACCAGACCCATTTTGGCCAGATCTTCTCTGGTAATGTCCACCACCCGTCGCGAGAATTCCTGCCTCCCCCGGTAAATTTCTTCAACCGTCATCGTTCCGATGACTTCGCGCATTTTCCCTTCCAGGACATTCATAGCCACATCGCGGATACCTTCTTTACCGGTCCCTAAAAACTGTTCAGCAGCCAGCCTGATAGCCATGTCATTCGAGTCAACTTTCACCTGGGCCGAAGCTTCAGCCATAATCGGAATTCCTTCATGAGTCAGAACCTCAGGTGTTTTAATCTGAAGGCTGATTATCTCCAGTGGCAGGGTGTAGACCTTTTCTATGAATGGCCAGACAAAAGTTCCACCCCCCAGTTTATATCTGTAGCCGACTTTCATCTTGCTCCCATCAGGTAGAGTTACCGTCCGTTTGCGGCCGGCAATGATTAAAGCCTCATTCGGGCCGACTTTTCGATACTGGGCAGAGAGAAGAAGACCAATTAAAACCAGAAAAACAATGATCGCCCCGATGATGATAAGCCAGGTGGTAAGTGGCATGATAAACCTCCCTCACTTCAAATCATATAAGCAGGCACAATTGTTGATCAGGCAAAAACTGGAAAAAGGGAAAAAATTATCCCTCATTTCGCATTCTTTAATAATTAATAACCTTCCCTCAGCAGGCCAGTTCTATGGTCTGCTAACTAAGAAAAAATATTAATTCTTCTCATTTTTAAAGTCAAGGAAAAAACTCGCAGGCCAAAATTGCCGTCACCTGGCAAGTCCGGCCGGCGGTCTGAATCCTGAATTTATCAATGTGGCTCAAACTATAATATCAAAAGCCAGATCAGGACTGATTAGAATCAGGCGGCAAACGGCGGCTTATGAGGTCTCCCCGCTGCCAGCCAGGCTAAACCAGCTGGAAAAAAGTCCTGCCCAGGAGGGGGGATGCAGATTGACTAAAACTGGCAATTTTTTTATAAAAAATGTCAACGATTGCTTGCCAGCTGACAAAAATTATAATAAAATTTCAAAAGATTGGCGGATGGAAAAAGGGCCAGGGGATTAATGGGGCTAAAACAAGGCTAAGGAGATAGATAAAAATTGCCCGGAGAAAAAAAAGACGAGATTCATAACCGTCTCTTTGAATGGCTTGAAAATTCAGAATCTCTTGATCAAAGCTTGATTCGCCAGGGCCGGTCAGCCATTTTTATTGCCCGAGAGGGTAAAATTGAATTTGCCAACGGGGCTACCAGCTGGATTCTTGGTTATAGTCCTGACGAATTAATAGCTACCCCGGTCGAAAAAGTTTTTCGACCTGAGACGGCCCAAAAAATATTCGGTTCTGATGGTTCTCAGCCCCGACAACCAGGAGAATGCAGTCTGCTGGAACTCACTGTTCTCCACAAAAATGGCCAGGAAATTCCAGTTGAAGCCGAAGTGGCTGGTATTGATTATAAAGGCTCGCCTTCGACTCTGGCTATTCTTCATCATGGACTCGATCGCCAGAGGCTGGATGAACAACTTAAAGATGGGCTGGAGAAATTAAAGAAAACCTTCGGGGCTATCATCGAAGCTTTAAACAAGCTGGTCGAAGCCAGAGACCCTTATACTGGCAGTCATCAAAGAAGAGTAGCTGATCTGGCCCGGGCCATAGCTGTCGACATGGGGCTGTCGGCCGAAACGATTGATGGCTTGAGCCTGGCGGCCATGGTTCATGATGTGGGCAAAGTGGCTGTACCGTCTGAAATATTGAATAAGCCAGGACCTCTTAATAAGAGCGAGTGGGGCCTGATAAAAAATCATCCGCGGACAGGCTATGAGCTGTTAAAGGATGTAGAGTTTCCCTGGCCGGTGGCGAAAATTATTCTTCAACATCATGAGCGCCTGGACGGCTCCGGCTATCCTGACGGTTTAAAGGGAGGAGAAATCAGACTGGAAGCCAGAATTCTGGCGGTGGCTGATGTGGTCGAAGCTATGTCTTCTCTTCGTCCTTATCGGGAGCCTCATCCTCTGGAAGAAGCTCTGCAGGAAATTGAGAAAAACAAAGGACTGCTTTATGATCCCGACGTGGTTGATTTCTGCCTGCGGCTTTTCCGGGAGAAAGGCTATAAACTAAAAGAAGATTATAAATAGGATAACAGTCCTGCCCTAAAAAGCTATAAAAATCGGATGGATTTTTCGCAGGATGGCCCGCTCCATTTCCAGTATTTCTTTTATTCCCTTATCGGCCAGTTTCAGCAGTGAAGCCAGTTCGCTCTTGCTGAAGGCTACTCTTTCTGCTGAAGCCTGAACTTCTACCAGCCGCCCGTTGTCTATTTCCACCACATTCATATCAACTTCGGCCTGAGAGTCTTCAGCATAATCAAGGTCAAGGAGCTCAACTCCCTGAACAACTCCGACACTGACTGCTCCGACCAGGTTACGTAGAGGGAAAGTGCCAATTAATCCTTGCTCCAGCAGTTTTTTGAAACAGATGGCCAGAGCCAGGCAACCGGCATTAACCGAGGCGGTTCTCGTTCCACCGTCAGCCTGAAGAACATCACAATCAATAATGATGGTCATTTCGCCCAGGGCAAACAGATCTGTTCCGGCCCGAAGAGCCCGGCCGATCAGGCGCTGAATTTCCTGAGTTCGGCCCGAAATCTTCCCCTGGTTTCTTTCCCGCGGCGTTCTTTTTTCTGTTGACCTCGGCAACATCGAATACTCAGCCGTGACCCAGCCACTACCGCTGCCTTTAAGAAAAGGCGGAACCTTGTCCTCTACCGAGGCGGTGGCCACCACTCGCGTTTTGCCCATTTCCACATAGGCGGAGCCTTCGGCAAAGTCTAGGTAGTCGGGTTTAAAAACCACCGGCCGGAGTTCATCGTCAGCCCGCCCCGAAGGACGCTGGAAGTTATCTTTTTGAGTTGATTCCTTTTTCGATTGTTTGGCGTTCAACAAATTTCTCCCATGCCGGGCTAAACATAATTAATTAACTACAGTTAATATCTCAAACATAATAAGTCAGGCGCCTTCAATTTTCAACAGCCCGCCCAAAAAGCCACAGCTTAAAAGTTGAGGACAATCGTCGTGGTAAAAAAAGTATCAACTTTTCGCCTGGGCACCAGAACTGTCAAGCCGGTATCAAAATTATCAGGTCCGTAAAGCGGAACTTCAGCCTCGGGCGGCCGGTTGTTTTTTATAATTCTGACGCTGGCTTTGAGAGCTAAGGATTTGGTCAGCGGGGCCATCAGGCTGGTTGTCCAGTCATAATGCCAGTCACTTAAATGCTTGATGGTGTCATCAAAAACGAAGCCGGTCTCGAGAGAGGAGCTATCGAGGAGCTTTTGTTTCCAGGAAAAAACATACTGAAAGCCAAGAAATGAGGACACAGACTGTCCGCTGTATTTTCTGACGGTCAGGCTCAGGCCGGCTGAGGTTTTGATCTTGGTCGAGTCTGAATCGGCCAGAATGACGCCAGCTCCTGCTGTCCACAGGGCCCGCCCTTCGATGCCAGCGAATTTATTTCGATCCCAGCTAAAACCTACATTGGTCAGAAGCCTTTCTGATGGCCGGTGGTCGTACTGGGCCTGAATAAGATAATTTTCAGCCGTTAGTTTTCTGGTCTTATCTTCAATCAGACTGAAACTGTCTTCGCTCCCCACAGCTTTCTGGTTAATCGTGGTGGAGTGGGTTCTGAGGAAGAAGGTCTTAAGAAGGTAGGAGTCGCGTTCATTAGGAGTCTTAAGCAGTGTGCTGCCCAGGCTGAAGGAGGAAGTGACTGTGTTCCCACCGGTAACCACATAACTTAATTCCAGCGTTTTCTTCCAGGGTTCAAGCCAGTCCTTAATCGTTTTGTTTTTATCTGGGGTAGAGGCCTCCTGGGCTAGATTGTCCGACTCTTTTCTGGATTTATTATTTTCCTGGTTGTTTACAGTTTTTTTCTGGGCTTCTGGCTGTTTCACCATTTTGCTCTGGGTCTGGCTTTCCTTCTCAGGAGAGAGTTTCGACTGAATGTCAACAGCCAGCTGTTTTTCCTTTTCTTCCTGTGCGATTATGGTCGGCGAGGATAGGCTGTAGCCGCTGACGGGAGAAAGCCAGGTAAAAGAAAGAAACACCAGGCAGATAAGCAGCCAGTCTTTCCTGTTTGCTGAGCAATCCGGATGATGGAGGGTAATTTGTTTTTTCATTGAGCAACTTCCTTTCGAGGTTTAATGCTTGTTCCAGCAGGAGAAAGTCCTGCCTGTCTTCAAGGTGGGCCAGCCGCCAATTTCTGGCTATAAATGAAACTAAAAGATTGCCTGTTAGGTTTCAGAATAATAAAAACCTGGCCAGTATTCAATACCTGCAGCGTTTTTGGGCGGTGGGAAGCCCATAAAACTTTCGGTGAGATCAGCCCGGTTGAATTAAGGTTTATTTTAAAATGGCGAAAAAAGATATAAGCGGAAAGCGGGATTTTGCCAAAGCCTGCGATTTCCCTTATAATAAAAATTAATTTTGCTTCTAATCTTCAGGGCTCAGCCTTTAATGGAAAAAATGGCCGGAAACCGGACTGGTGCTTATCTCAAATTCATCGGGTTGGCCGCCATAACTTTTGTTTTGCTCTGGCCTGTCTTTTCCTGCGGCCAGAAGCTCCCTCTCCCTGGCCTGGAGATTAGCGTCAGTTTTTCTGATAAGAACCTGAGCGATAATCTGCTGACCTCTTTAAAGGTCAAGTTCATTACCACCTCCGATTTTAAGTCGCCTGGCCAGGACTATGAGCTGGTCGTAGAGGCCTCCGCCGGCCAGAAAATTTTATTCCAGAAGAAGCTTCCTTTACCCTCGCCAGTTTCCAGGTGGGAAGCCAACCGGGTTTATGAGGCTTCTGGTTTTATTTATTTCCCACCTTTTATTGATTTTTTCAGTCGCCCGACCGGTCAGGGCTGGCCGGTCGATTTCAGGCTTTATTTAGAATCGCCCCAAAATCGGCAAAATATTATCGTCGTTTACCAACGGCAATTAAAACTTTCTCCCTGCCCACCCGATGTCCCCGATATTGTTTTCCTTGATGGCTGGGTGGTGGTCAGAAGGCCAGAGGGGAGTTCGGACAGATTACAGGTTGAACGCTGGGCAGGATCAGAGGCTTTTTGCTGGCTTAAAAATCCACAGCGTCCTGCCCTGTTGATGTTGAAAGGAAGCCTGCCCGCCAACCGACCGGAGGGACAAAAAGTCGTTATCGCCCTGGAAGGTAAAGTTCTGGAAGAGTTCGAAACTTCAGGTCCAGGTTTTGAAAAAATATATCAACTGGCTGCCTCAGACCTAGGTCAGAAAGATGGCCTGACTCTTACCATTAAGGTTAATAAGACTTTAAAGGTCAAAGATATTTATCCTGACCTTGAGGATGATCAGCCCGTTGGCTTCAGGCTCGAGACAATTTACTTCCGCTGATTACCTGGTCTTTACCGAATCCAGATAGGAGGAGCTTCGGCACTTTTTTTCTGGTTAATCTGCTCTTCATAAGCCTGTCTTAATCTGGTTTCTTCTTCCTGAGCTTTGAGCAGCTTTTCATAAGTATCGCTTATTTCTCGTTGAACACTCTCTTTGGTTTGCATGTCTGTCAGAGCGTAGAATTGCTGCCAGAGAGCGTTCATTTTTAAGGTCAGAAGCTCAACATATTCCTTTGCTTTTTTCCAGGCCTCTTCCAATGAATTACCGCTGACATCAACACCAGGGGCCTGAGAGTCAGCTGAGCGGTTCGGGGCAGGATTTTCGACGGTTACTCTGTGGACAACAGGCGGGGTATAATTGCCGGGCTGAGACTGAGGCTGCTGGTTTTCCTGGTTTTCTGTGTTAGCCGGAGTTTCATTGGGAATGATGATGGCCGGGGTTTTGGTCAGTTTTTGTAAATCCTCGTTGGTAATTAATTTAATTTCCTTACCTTTGAGGTTTTCTCGCCTGGCTTTTTCTTTTTTGGCCAGTTCGACCACATCCTGTTCCTGGGCCAGAAGCCAGAACGGAGCACAGAAACTCAAAAAAAGCAAAATAATCATAAGTTTTTTGGCCATTACTTCCCTCTTAATTAAAGAATAAACCCAATCGGCCTGCTCTGTCAATCAGGGCAGAGCGATGGCCCAGCCTTAAACCCCAGACTTATCTTCGACCTGGCGGTTTTCCAGCTGAGCCTCTGACCATCTGTTTTAAACTCCACCGCTCCATCCAGGTCGGTGCGGTAGAGCTGAATATATTCAGCCTTATACCTGGAAAGCACTTCTCTGGCGGGAAAGCCATAAATATTCCGTCGGCCGCAGCTCACCACAGCCAGGGCAGGACTGACGGTTTTAAGAAAATCGGCCGTCGAAGAAGATCGACTGCCGTGGTGAGGGACTTTCATAATAGTAGCTTTTAGCTGTGGTCTGGCTTTTTGCTGGTTGATTAGATATTCTTCTACCCCGGCTGTAATATCGCCTGTGAAGAGAAAGGATACCTTTTTCCAGTTGAGTCTGAGGACAGGTGAAAGGTCATTACCGGGCTTAAAGGCAGCCCTGGCTGGCTCATCCGGATAGATAAATCTTACCTCTATTCCCTCGACTGGATTTAATTCCAGGCCGGAAACTATTCTGGTCCTTTTGACCCTTTTCCCCAGAGCCTGATTTATTTCTTGATGGAGAGTACTCACCTCATAATTCTCAGTAAAGAGATATTCTTTGATTTTGAAATTTCGGGCGATAGCGGCCAGGCCGGTAGCATGGTCTGGATGAAGGTGACTGGAAACTAAATAATCGACTTTTTTATAACCACGAGACCAGAGAAAAGGTGAAACGATATTCTCACCGGGGTCAAAAGCGCTGGCCGGGAATCCACCGCCGTCAATAACCATCACCCGGCCACCAGGGAACTCTATGACCTGTGACTCACCTTGACCAACATCCATGACAGTCATGGTCAGGACGTTGGTCCCGGCTTTAAAAGGATAAGTAATAAGTATGGCGAAGAAAAGGAAGAAGACCAGCCAGGTAGCTGCTTTCTGTCCTTTAAGTTTTGGTTTTAACCGCAGAAGCAAAAGAGAAAGATAAAAGCCGATGATAACCACCAGCGGTGGCGAGGGGAGCCGGTAAGAAAGAGAAGCCAGCGGCTCAAGACAGCCGGTCAACCAGATAAAAATCCTGATGGGTAACTTCATAAAGACAGACATCAAATGGCTGAGGCCAGGTGAAATTAAACCGATCAATAAATAAAGGTAGCCAGCAGCCATCAGGAAGCCAACCAGGGGAGTGGCCGGAATGGTCAGAAGAGCAGAAGCAAAAGTTACCCGGTTGAAACTGCTGACAATAACTGGCATGGTAGCAACCACCGCTGCCGCGGACATGGCCGCCAGCTCGGCTATCTTCAGAGGAAGAGGTGGCAAAAAACGATAAATCGGTTGATAAAAAAGGATAAGTCCGGAAGTGGCCAGAAAGGTCAATTGAAAACCGGCCTCGTTTAGACTGAAGGGATTAAGATAGAGAAGAATCAGGGCAGAAAGCGAAATGGTATTCAAAAGATTAACCCTGGCAAAAATAATTTTGCCGATAAAAAAGAGCGAAGCCATGATGACTGCTCTGAAGACCGACGGCTGGCCTTCGACCAGGCAGCCATAAAAAACCAGGGAGACCAGAAGAATAGTGTAAATAAACTTTCTTGACCTGAATATGAATCTAAAAAAGAAAAACAGGAAACCAGAAATCACTCCGACGTGAGCCCCGGAAATAGCCAGTAAGTGATAAAGTCCGGTTTTCTGGAACTGAAGATCGATTTTCTGGTCGAGCCGGCCATCCTCGCCCAGAAGAAGGGCCTCAAGGATAGCTCCCTCTCGGCTCAGATTGAATTTTTTCTCACCTGGATAATCAGCTTCGATTTCCTTCTGGAGTCTTCGTCTCAAGCCGGAGAAAAAGCCTGATAAAGTATGATTGCGCCGATTGAGCTTTTTTAAAAGTAACGGGCTTTTAGTATAGGCTCGAGCCTGGATCTTCTGGCTTTGAAGATAGTCGGGCATAAAGTCGGGAAAAAAATTACTGAAAGAGCTCAACTCATTGAGGCTGGCAGAAAACTCCACTTCATCGCCGGCCTGCGGTTCTAAAGGTTCGTCACTGGTGGTCGAGTGGGGAACAGTCAGCTGTAATCTGGCTTTAATTTTTTTCAGGTGGCCTCCCATCTCCACCTGGCTAACAGCAATCAGCAGGCGGTCACGGTCAGTTCCTCTTTCTGGCGATCTCAGAACTTTCCCCTGGAAGTTGAGATAGGTTTCAGTCGGTAAATCTTTAAGAGAATGGTCAGCGTAGACTTTATTGCTAAAAGCCTCCAGAACCAAGCCGGAAATGAAAAAGGTCAAAATGAGAAAACCAAAGGCTAACCAGTTTTTTTTAAGAAAATAGACCAGCCAGGTAACCAGCCAGCAGGCTAAAAGGAACGACAGTAGACCAGCCTGGTAATGAAGTTCGAGAGCCCCGGCCAGAATAAGACCAGAGATAAAACTGATAGCTGGAAAAAGAAGTGGATAGGCCATCAATTAAATAGACGGCCGGCTATCCACTAATCAACAGTTTCTGCCTCGCTGGATGTTTTTAAAGAAGCCTGCTGTTCCAGAGCATTAAGAACCAGATGGCACATAGCCTTGATGCCGACCGGGATAGCTCTTTCGTCAGGATTGAAATTGGGGCTATGAAGAGGAGCAGCGGTCAGCTGAGCGGGGCTTTTTACTCCCAGGAAAAAATAGAAAGCGGGAATTCTTTCTGCATAAAAAGCGAAATCTTCAGCTACCAGTTGAGGCTTGACCTCGACCACATTGGCTTCGCCCAGGGATTTAACCAGCCAGGGTACAACCAGCCTGACAAATTCCGGATGATTGTAAACCGGAGGTAGCTGGCGCTCATAATCGAGGTTATAGCTGGCACCGTAACTCTGGCAGATTCCTGCTGCTATCTTTTCGATCATTTCTGGTATCCGGTCGCGGAGATCAGCATTTAGAGTGCGGACAGTTCCTTCCATGACCACTTTATCAGCAATTATATTGGATCTTACTCCGCCCTGGATTTTTCCGATCGAGATGACCAGAGGTTCGGTTGGATCGGTCAGCCGGCTGCTTATGTTCTGGAGATTGCTAATGACTTCGGCGGCAATAGCTACGGCGTCTATTCCTTCCTGTGGTCTAGCTCCATGGGCACTCTTGCCCTTAATGGTAAGAGTCAGGCTATCAGAGCTGGCCATGGTATAACCTTGAGCATAGCCAACCTGACCAACCTTAAGATCAGGCCAGACATGAAGACCAAAAATAGCCCGAACAGGCGGGTCAGCTAAAACGCCCTCTTTAATCATGAGATCAGCACCGCCTTCTTCTCCTGGAGGAGCACCTTCTTCAGCGGGTTGGAAAATAAATTTTATCTTGCCCCGAATCTTATCTTTAAAATTGCTGAGAACCATAGCTGTTCCCAGAGCAATGGAGGTATGGACATCATGACCACAGGCATGCATGACCCCGGGGTTGAGTGATTTATAAGGAAAGTTATTCTGCTCCTCAACCGGCAGGGCATCCATGTCGGCTCTGATAGCCACGGTGGGGCCGGGCAAGGTTCCGGTTAAAAGGCCAACCACGCCGGTCCTGGCCACACCTGTTTTTACTTCCAGTCCAAGAGCAGTCAGCTTATTCGCCACCAGTTTGCTGGTCTCATCCTCGCGATTGCTGAGCTCGGGATTCATGTGCAGAAAACGGCGTATTTTTATTATCTCAGCCCGGTTTTTTTCGATTTCCTGGTCAATAGCAGCTGCAGTTTTGAGATCGATAGCTTTCAGCTGAACCGGTCCGATTAAAAGTCCTACCAGGATTGCTGATATAAAAATAGAGTTAGAAAGATGCTTGCCCATGCCCATCCTCATTTTAGCTAAAGTCTAGAAAGATCCCCTTTATTATTATATCCGACTTGATCAGAAGTGAAAAAGTTGACCTGTTATTTTTCTGTTTCCAGGTCCTCCGGAAATTCTGGCTTCTCTTCTGTTACTTCGGTTTTTTTCTTTTCCAGAAATTCTTTTATGGCTTCGATGCCTTCCTCAGCTTTTTCTTTGACTACTTTCGCTCCTTTTTCTGCTTCTTTAGCTACCTTGGTATAACCCTGGACAGCCAGTTCCTGGCCTTTTTTAGCCTGTTCTTTAATTTTCTTTCTGGTTTCCTTTCCACTGGAAGGAGCAAATAATATGCCGACAATAAAACCAGCGGCTGCACCAGCCAGAAATGTGAATAAATAATCGGTGAAATGAGAACCTTCGTTATCTGCCATTTTTTTTCTCCTTTCTTTTTTTTATCATTTGCCAGCCAAAACGTACCAGAGGGAAAAGGACTGGCCAGTATCTGGAGGCCGGCCTGACGACCCTGGTCGTTAAGAAAAGGGAAAGCTCCGATAGACCCGAGACTGTCTTCTTGGCCGATTCAATTACTTTTCCGGTTTCATCGAGACGCTGGCCGAGTTTATCCTCAATTGTTTTGAGTTTCTCGAGGGTGACCTGCAATTCCTGAAAAGATTTTTCAGCCTCTCTGACTGTCCGTCGGAGCTGAATCAGGAAGAGAACCAGAAAAACAGCTATAACGACGGCGGCCACAGTCAAAATCAGAAAAAGGGTCTGGTTAAAGGTTAGCAGCATGATAAGCTTACATTAAGCCAAAAGAGGGCCGGTTGTCAATCATATTACTCATTCAGTTTAACCGCTGGTATCAAGGGCGGAGGGAGGAATAAAGAGATTCGGTTTCGATGTGCTGGGCAGGCCGACAGTGAGCGGCAGGGACAGAGGTCAGGGCGAGCTGTAAGCAAAGTTAATTTTGAAAGCAGGAACTGTCTGGCCAGGAGCAGTTTCACCAGGGAAAAGAGGTCGGCTCTCAGGAGTGTTTGGGCCGCTGCCAGTTTAAAAGATAAATGAAAAAAGGTGCTCCGAGCGCGGCAGTGATGACTCCGATAGGAATTTCAGATGGTGTAAAGGCTATTCTGGCTACAAGATCACACCAAACCAGCATCGCCCCGCCGGTTAAAGCCGAATAGAAGAAAAGAGGGCGATGATCCGGTCCAACGATCAACCTTACCGAATGAGGAACAATTAACCCGACAAAACCAATGATGCCAGCTACAGCCACCGAAAACGAAGCGAGGAGAGTAGCCAGAAAAAGAAAGAGTCTTCTCGTGGTTCTGACCGGACAGCCCAGCGACTGGGCAACCTCGTCGCCAAGAGCCAGGAGATTCATCTCGGGAGCAAAATATTCAGCGACAATTAAAGCCAGAAGAAAATAGGGAAGGATGAGCCAGACTTCCTTCCAGCCAGAGAGAGAAAAACTGCCCAATAGCCAGAAGACTGCCTGCTCATAGGCGTCTGCTCGTCGGAAAAGTAAAAAAGAAGTTAAAGCTGAGGCCATCGCTCCGGCAGCAATGCCGGTGAGCAGCAGGCTTTCGCCCTGACGAAGGCGGCGTCTCTCGGAGATCAGATAGACGGAGGCAACCAGCAGCAGGCTGGTCAGGAAAGCCAGCCAGCTCTGACTGGAAAAGCCAAAGATTGTCCAGGTCAGGCCAAGCTCAAGGCTTAGGACCGCACCAAGAGAGGCCCCGGAGGATACCCCCAGAATAAAAGGATCGGCTAAAGAATTGCGAAAGTAACCCTGAAGAATCGCTCCAGAGAGAGCGAGAGAGGCTCCCACCAGATAAGCTAAAATGGCTCTCGGCAGCCGCAGGTGAATGATTATGTCCCTGTACTGACCGCCAGAGAAAAGTCCAGCCCGGACTTCCTGCCAGCTCATCCTGACTGCCCCAATTTTAACTGAGAGAAGAAAGGCGGCCACAGTCAGGAGAGCCAGAATAGCTGGAAAGAGCCAGGGTTTCCTCCGGCTACTCATTTTCCCTCCGAGTTAGAAGCGAAATAGACAGCCTTAATCAGCCATTCGTAGGCCTCAACCAGCCTTGGACCGAAGCGACTGAATAGATTTTCATCAAGAAAGATGAAATTCTTATTTTTGATGGCCGTGATGTCTCGAAGAGCAGTCAGGCTTTCTAGCCATCTGGTAGCCTGGTTAAAAGCCTGCCTGTTACGAGCCAGGATCAGGATAAAATCCGGATTATCGGCAATGAGTTTTTCAGGATTGTAAGCCAGCCAGTTACCTTTAAAGTCGGCTGCCACATTCTGCAGTCCAGCCCGACCGAGTAGATAATTAAGATAACTGTTTTGTCCGCAGGTCCACAGCTCCTGTCCCTGGCCATAAAGAGTTAGAAAAACTTTGGCCCCTGTACCGGGTCGTGGTATCCTGGCCTCAATCAATTTGATTCTTTCTCTTAAGCTCGAGATTAATTCCTGCCCCCTGGCCTCAGTGCAGGTTAAACGCGAAATCCGGTCAATAAGTGAAAAAAGATCCTCAAATGTTTTCCCGATTTCAAATGCCTGGAGCGGCAGTTTTTCTTCATACAGTCTATCCAGAAAGCGGCGTGGATTGCCTCTGAAACCAAGGATTAAATCAGGTTGGAGAACTTTGATCTTTTCCAGGTTGGGATCAACCAGGCCACCAATAATCTCTTTTTGTCTGGCCTCCTCGGGGTAGTCGCAAAAGCTGGTTACTCCAACCAGCTGCTGATTGAGACCCAGAGCAAAAATGATTTCGGTCAGATTAGGGGCCAGAGAAATTATTCTCCGGGGACAAGCCTCGAGTTCCAGCCGGTGGCCGAAATCGTCACTGAAAATTCTGGACTGCGACCAGGCGCTGGAGGCCGCCAGGAAAAAAGCAAATATAAAAATCAGACCGAAGTCTGCCTGCCGTTTTCTTTTATCTGACAGCTGATTATTAAATCGACTGCTGTCCGTCGGCTGGCCAGCAACTGGCGGCTCAGCTGAAGTTAGAAGTTTCTTATTGGTAATTTTTAACTCCTGTCGGTTATTTCAGGTTCAGCCTGGACTGTTGTCTGGCTCAGGGAATGGATAAAAGATATCTCCGGGAGGCCGGATGAGGTATTTTCTCGCAGCTCCACTTCGAGGTCAAAGACCTGGCGGATTATTTCGCGGTTAATTATTTCCAGTGGTGAGCCGGCTGCTACTGTTCTGCCTTCTTTTAAAAAAATCAGGCGCTGACAGTAAGGCAGGCAAAGATTGAGGTTATGCTCGGCGACTAAAATAGTTTTATTTTTTTCCAGCTGAAGTCTTCGAAGAAGATGATAGATTTGAAGCTGAAAATTTATGTCCAGGTGGGAACTGGGCTCGTCCAGAAGGAGAACAGGTGTTTCCTGAGCTAAAGCTCTGGCCAGCAGCACCCGCTGTCTCTCTCCGCCGCTTAACTGACTGAGGCTCTTATTTCTCAGAGCAGTCACCCCGGTTAGTTTCATGGCTTCCTCAATGGCCAGCCGGTCTTCGACTGATTCGCCGGCCAGTCTGTTTTTCTGACGGACATAGCGGCCCATAGCCACGGTTTCCTCAACGGTGAAATCAAAAATCGCCTCTGACACCTGAGGAACATAAGCCAGACGGGAGGCTATCTCTCTTGGTTTAAGCCGGAAAAGGTTCTTCCCATCGAGCCTGACCGTACCGCGGAGCAAAGGGGTTAGCCTCTGGAGGGCTTTAATCAGAGTGCTCTTACCCGAGCCATTGGGGCCGCAGACAGCCAGAAATTCTCCACGGTCAAGTCCAAAGGAAAGCCCGTGGAGAACTGGCTGACGGTTATAGCCTGCTTCCAGATTTTCTACTTCGATAATTTTCATTTGAATCGATTCATTCTTTATGGACTGAACTCTGGCCGAGAATTTTATTATAAATTTAATTTGCCGAATAAGCTATAACTGGCTGCCGGGCCGGTTGACTTTTAGCTACCAGAAACTTATCATTTTAAGCTGATTGAGCTGATTGGATATCTGGCTCGCTTTATCGGGACTTGATTCCTTGATCAGAGGTAGCAACCATGAAGGAAGCCTATAATTTTGAAGAAATTGAAACCAGGTGGCAGAAGGTCTGGGAAGAACGCCAGATCTTTGAGGTAGTTGAGGATCCAGCTAAGCCAAAGTTCTACTGCCTCGAAATGTATCCTTATCCTTCTGGCCGGATTCACATGGGGCATGTCCGGAATTATTCCATAGGTGATGTCATCGCCCGCTTTAAAAAGATGAGGGGCTTCAATGTCCTCCATCCGATTGGCTGGGATGCCCTGGGCTTGCCGGCTGAAAATGCGGCCATTAAACACGGCATACATCCTCAGAAATGGACACTCGATAATATTAACTATATGCGGTCCCAGCTAAAAAGACTGGGCTTCAGCTATGCCTGGTCGAGAGAGGTTAACTCGTGTCTACCAGAATATTACCGCTGGAATCAATGGATTTTCCTCAAGATGCTGGAACAGGGGCTGGCCTATCGTCGTCTGAGCTGGGTTAACTGGTGCCCGCAGTGCCGGACAGTTCTGGCCAATGAACAGGTGGTGGCCGGGCGCTGCTGGCGCTGTGATAGCGAGGTCAGTCAGAAGAAAATGGAGCAGTGGTTCCTGAAAATCACGGCTTATGCGGAGGAACTGCTGAGCGGCCATGAGAAACTTACCAACTGGCCCGAGCATGTTCTCCAGATGCAAAAGAACTGGATAGGTAAGAGCGAAGGGGCGTTGGTTAATTTTAAAGTCCCGACCATAAATAAAGATATTGAGGTCTTTACTACCAGAATTGACACAATCTACGGGGCAACTTTTCTTGTCCTGTCAGTTGAACATCCTTTAACGGCCGAACTTATCGCCGGCCATCCAGAAAAAGAAAAACTTCAGGACTGGATTAAAAAGACCATCGCTGAGACCAGAACCAGAAGAGAAATAAAGGAAGAAGAAAAGGTTGGTTATGATACCGGTCTTAGGGCAATCAATCCCTTTACCGGCCAGCTCATTCCAATTTTTCTGGCTAATTACGTCCTGATGGATTATGGCACCGGGGCCGTCATGGGTGTTCCTGCTCATGACCAGAGAGATTATGAATTTGCCACCAAATACAATCTGCCGATCGTAGCGGTGATAAAGCCGGCTTCAGCCGAAGTTCAGCCGGAGCCTGGTCGGGCCTTCCAGGAGTATGGAATCCTCATTAATTCGGGGGAATTCAGTGGTCTGCGCTCAGCCGAAGCCATGGAGAAAATGGCAGCTCTGGCCCAGGCTAAAGGCTTTGGCCGTAAGAGTGTTACTTACCGCCTCCGTGATTGGGGGATTTCCCGTCAGCGCTACTGGGGAACACCGATTCCGGTTATTTATTGCGAAAAATGTGGACTTCAGCCTGTCCCCTATGAACAGCTGCCGGTGGAGATCCCATATAAAGCCGAGTTTACCGGTGAGGAGGGCTCGCCACTGGAGAGGATTCCAGAGTTTGTCAATACGACCTGTCCTCACTGCGGCGGTCCAGCCCGGCGCGAGACCGATACCATGGACACTTTTGTCGATTCTTCCTGGTATTTTTTCCGCTATTGCTCACCCCGCGAAACCAGGCTACCTTTTGATCCGGAAAAAGCGTCCTACTGGTTGCCAGTCGATCTCTATATTGGCGGTGTTGAACACGCTATACTCCATTTGATTTATTCCAGGTTTTTCACCAAATATCTCCGGGATCTAGGCCTGAGCAGTATTGATGAGCCTTTCCCCCATTACCTGGCTCAGGGCATGGTCACCAAGGACGGCTCGGCCATGTCTAAATCCAGAGGTAATGTAGTTGATCCGGATGAGATGGTTAAAACCTATGGGGCTGATGCACTTCGTATTTTTATTCTCTTTGCCTCTCCGCCGGAAAAAGAATTTGCCTGGTCAGAGGAAGGGCTGGAAGGTTGCTATCGCTTCATACTTAGAATCTGGAATCTGATGGAAGAAAATCTGGACCTCTTCCAGGAGAAAGAAGCGACTGTCAGCGGGCAATTTGATCCGGCCAGCTACCAACGGCTCAATAAGAAGCTGCACCAGACCATAAAAAAAGTCACTGATGATATAGAACAGCGCTTTCATTTGAATACGGCTATTTCCGCCCTGATGGAACTTACCAACAGCCTGAAAAAGGAAAAGGACGCTTTGAGAGCAAGCGAGAAGGGAAGAGAGCTTCTCCGGGAAGCTTTGAGTGATTTGATTCTTCTTCTGGGACCTTTTGCTCCTCATCTGGCAGAAGAACTGTGGCAGAAAACGGGCAGAACGACACTGGTGGCGGAGAGCAGCTGGCCTGCTTATGATCCAGAGCTGGCCAGAGAAGAGCTGATTACGGTCGTCGTTCAGGTTAATGGCAAACTGCGCGATAAATTTGAAGTTGAAATTGATACAGACGAGGAGATCCTGAAAGAGAAGGCCCTGAGTCTGCCGCGAATTCAAGAACTACTGGGAGGCAGGCCGCCCAGAAAGATCATCTGTGTTAAAAATAAGCTGGTCAGCCTGGTGGTCTGACCTCCGAAGTTAGATGCGGTTTTTCAAAAAATATATGGCCAGTTGCCTGTGCACAGTGCTGGCTATAATATCTCTGGCCGGCTGCGGTTATCAGCTGCGGGGCCGGGGCAGTGTCTGGCCGCCTGACATGAAGCGTCTCTGTGTCCCGGTCTTTAAAAACACTTCGGGCAGGTTTGAGCTGGATGTCAAATTGACCAGAAGTGTCATCAATGAACTGATTACCAGGGCTCGGGTCAGCATCGAGCCAGATCAGAATAAAGCCCAGGGGCTGCTGGTCGGGGAGATTACCTCTTTTAAAGTTCAGCCCATTGCCTTTAGTTCGGAAGGGGCGGCCAGCCGATATAAAATAACGGTAGTGACCAGTGTTGTTTTTACTGATCTTCTGACTGATCAGATACTTTTTGCTGATGATAATTTTACCTATGTGGATGAATACGAGGTATCGGCCGGCCTCGATTATGAAACGATGGAAAATCAGGCAATTGACCGCCTGGTGGAGAAATACGCCAGGCAGCTGGTGGTCAGCTTGCTGGAAGGTTTTTAAATGGCTTCAAAAGAGATCTTTTACCAGACACTGGAGAGAGTTTTCAGTCCTCAAAATTTGAAAGCCGGCACTTTTATTTATGGCGAACAGGCTCTGGCTGCCAGGCTTTATCTTGACCGCTGGAAAAAAGCCAGCTCGGGGACGGAGAATGGACCTCAGTTCCGAACTTATTTTCTCTTTGACACTGACTGGTCTGAGATTCTCGATGAGGCCTCTAGCCTTGATATTTTTTCCTCAGGGCGTGACAGAATCTTTATAATCTATTTTCCGGAAGATGACCGCGATGACTGGCAGGCTGCTGATAAAGCTTACCGGCAGCTGCTGGCCCCGGCCGAGGATCGGCTGGCTCGTTATTTTCAGCAGCCACCAGACCGGGTCTTCATGCTCATTATCTTTGATGGCAAACTCAAGCGCGGGCAGAAGCTTCTGAATTTTTTCGAGCGGCTCGAAAACCAGCACAAGAACATATTTCAGACTATTGAGATCAAGACTCCCAGGGACAACGAACTTCTGGTCTGGATAAATGATGAAATGAAATCAAAGGGTAAAAAGATAGAGGCTGCTGCAGCCCGAAAATTGGTGGAGATCTGCGGTCCGGATCTTCTCCTTTTGAGTCAGGAGATGGAAAAGCTCAGTCTTTATCCTCAGGAAAAAGGTGAAATAACTGAAGCCGAGGTGCTGGAAACAGGGACAGTTCGCCAGGGCTATGATCGTTTTGCTCTGGAGGAGGCTCTGGAGTCGGGCACCCTGCCGCAGGCTTTAACGATTAATCGAAGTTTTTTCGTCGGCGAGCCGGCTGTCACTGATATACTCAATTACTTTTCTACCATCAGTCGGTACATAATTTCCTTAAATCAGGCTAAGGTTCAGGTGGAAAGGTGGAAAAAACCGATCAAGGAAATATTTAAAAAATCACATCCGCAACTGGTCGAAGGCTGGAGTCTGTTCGACCGCAAGCTTCAGGCTTTTACCGCCTGCCTGGAGGCGTTTAGCCAGGAAGAGCTGGATAATTTAGTTCATGAATTGGCCCGGCTCGATTTAGACCTGAAAAGCAGCGACCTTAAACCTGAAATCCTGATAGAGACTTTCCTTATTAAATATTTTGCTTTAAAGGATAAAAAGCTCGGTTAAGATCAGCTGGCTTTCGACTTGAGAGCCAGGACCTGTTTCGATAGACGTGATTTATAGCGGGAACCAGTATTCTGGTGAATAGCTCCCTTGGCCACTGTTTTATCGATGGCTTTGATAGCTTTCGGCAGGAGTTCCAGGGCTGCTTCCCGATCGCCTCTGGCCACAGCCTCTCTTATTTTTTTTATCTGGGTTTTCATCGTAGACTTATTTCTCTGATTTGTTGCCCGTCGCTTGAGGCTCTGGCGATGCTGCTTAATAGCTGATTTGTGTCTCAGTGCCATCTGTATCTCCTTTAGAGGGCATTATGATAGAATATTCAAAGTTTAAAGTCAACTGAAGCTGCTTTGATAGGAAGTTTAGGATCTTGATGGTAAGGAGTCGGGGGTGAAGATAGTATTACAGAGAGTAAAAAAAGCTAAAGTCCTGGTCGAAGGGAAAACGACAGGAGAAATTGGGGCCGGGGTTTGTCTGCTGGTCGGGATAGAAAAAGGGGACCGGGAAGTCGAGGCCGACTATCTGGCCGATAAAGTTATCGGGCTGCGGATTTTCCCGGACGAACAGGGCCGGATGAACCTGTCTTTACTGGAAACTGGTGGTAGTATTCTGGCTGTGTCCCAGTTTACCTTAGCTGCTTCGATCAAGAAGGGTCGCCGACCGAGTTTTGACCAGGCTGAGTCGCCAGAACAGGCCGCCCGGCTTTTTAATTATTTTGTAGAAAGGCTCGAAGTGAGTGGGCTCAAAGTGGAAACGGGTGTCTTTCAGGCTATGATGGACGTTTATCTGATAAATGATGGGCCGGTCACTTTTATTCTGGATTCAAAAATTAAGCATCTTTGATTTGTATAGTCAGAAGAAAAGGCTGTTTTAGCCACTGGATCCTCAGGAAATATCCAGCAGATGGCCCATCTTTTCTTTTTTAGTTTTTAAGTAATCAAGGTTTTCTTCGTTGGGTGGGATCTGAATGGGTACCCGTTCAACAATCTCCAGGCCATAGCCGCTCAGGCCGCGGAACTTGCGGGGGTTATTGGTCAGCAACCTGATTTTCCTTATACCCAGGGCTGCCATGATCTGAGCACCAATACCGTAATCGCGCTGATCAGGTTTAAAACCTAGCCGGCAGTTGGCTTCAACTGTATCCGCCCCTTCATCCTGAAGAGCATAGGCTTTGATTTTATTAGCCAGACCGATACCCCGGCCTTCATGATTGAGCATATAGAGAACCAGACCCCGGCCTTCCTTCTCGATCATTTCCATTGAGAGATGAAGCTGATCGCCGCAGTCGCAGCGTAGAGAGCCAAAGGCGTCGCCGGTCAGACATTGAGAGTGAGCCCTGACCAGTACCGGTTCGTCGCCGGCGATGTTACCCTTGATGAGGGCTACATGGTGATCACCGTGAATAATGTCTTCAAAAACAGCCAGACGAAAATGGCCATAGCGAGTGGGGAGATCAGCCTCAGCAATTTTTTTGACCAGTGTTTCTGTGCGCATCCGGTAGCGGATGAGATCAGCAATGGTTAAAATCGGCACATCGTGTTCCTCTGCAAACTTTTCGAGGTCTGGCATTCTGGCCATGGTGCCGTCTTCCTTCATCACCTCACAAATGACCCCGGCCGGATAAAGACCGGCCATTCTGGTCAGATCAACTGCTGCCTCAGTCTGGCCGGCGCGGGCCAGAACTCCACCCTCTCGGGCGATTAGCGGAAAAACATGTCCGGGACGAGCCAGATCTTCCGGCCTGGTAGCTGGGTTAATGGCGGTCAGGATGGTTTTAGCCCGATCATAGGCAGAAATACCAGTCGTGACGCCTTCTCGGGCGTCAATCGAAACGGTAAAAGCCGTGCCAAATCTAGCCGTATTTTCGCTCACCATCGGTGGTAACTTTAGCTCCTCCGCTCTTTCTTTCGTCAGAGAGAGGCAGATGAGCCCCCGGCCGTATTTAGACATGAAGTTTATTATTTCCGGGGTGACCTTTTCAGCCGCCACCATCAGATCGCCTTCATTCTCGCGGTCTTCATCATCAACGATGATAATCATCCGGCCAGCTCGGATATAGTCCAGAGCCCGGTCAACGCTAATAACTTTTGATTGGTTTTCCATTGTTGTCTGAAAGATGCGGTTAAAATTTATTTGATAAGAAATTATACACGTATTTCCCGATGATGTCACCTTCGAGGTTAACCCGGTCTCCTGGCCGCAGTTCGTTTAGATTGGTGGCCTGAAGGGTAGCCGGTATCAACTCTACTTCCAGCCAGTCAGCTCCGAGGGCGGCGACGGTCAGGCTGACTCCATTTACTGCCACCGATCCCTTGTCGACCAGATATTTTCTGCTCTCCGCTGGCACTTTTATTTTAAGTCTTTTTCCCGGTGGTCTGCTCTTAACCTCAATGATCTGACCAGTACTATCAACATGGCCGGTGACCAGATGACCTCCTAAAAAATCAGCCAGCCGGAGTGGCGGCTCGAGATTGATACTTTTCCCGGGCCGGTAGTCCTTCAGGTTAGTTCTGTCGAGGGTTTCCCTGGACAGAGTAAAAAGTAAGTGATTTTTTTCCCGGCGACTCAAGGTCAGGCAGACGCCATCAACAGCCAGGCTCTGACCTGGCTCCAGCTGGCCAGCCAGCTCTTCCGGTACTTCCAGCAGTAGTTCGGTTCGGTTTTTTCTCCAGCCCCTGAATTTTCCCTGATAACGGATAAGCCCGGTAAACACTTAAAAATATCCCTCCATGATAAGGTCATCATTTAGTCTGAAAGTTCTGATATTCTTCAATCTCGCTGCTTTCGACAGACGACTGACTCCCTGTCCCTCAAACATGGTCGGAGCCTTTTCTCCACCAATAAGCAGGGGAGAAATGAAAATGAAGGCCTTGTCGGCCAGCTTTTTCTCCAGAAATGAGGTCAGCAGGCTGGCTCCACCTTCCACCAGAACTGAGGTTATTTCTCTTTTAGCGAGTTCTTTCAGGACCGCCGTCAGCGACAGGTAGCCTTTTCGGTCAGGAACGCGGATGACTTCGACTCCTCTATCCTCCAGCCTTTTTGCTTTTTCATCAGAACTCTTATAGCCAGTAAAAATCAGAACTTGTCCCTCGTCAGGGGTTTTTAGAAGGCGGGCGGTAAGGGGGAGATGAAGACTTGCATCAAGTACAATCCGAAACCATCTCTTCTTGACAAAGTTGTCCAGCCTGACGGTCAGTTCGGGATCATCAGCCAGAGCAGTCTTGATGCCGACCATAATCCCATCCTGCTCGGCCCGCAGTCTCTGGGCGAAATGTCTAGATTCTTCTGAGGTTAGCCAGTGGGACTGGCCGGTTGAGGTAGCCATTTTACCGTCAAGGCTGACGGCTGCTTTAAGGGTAATGTAAGGAACCCGGCTGACAATATATTTATAGTAAGCTTCATTCAATCTGGTCTGTTTTTCAGCCAGAACCCCGGTCACCACCTCCACTCCGGCCGCTTTCAACCTGGCCACTCCTTTGCGGTAAACAACCGGATTCGGATCGTAGGTCGAAATAACTGCCCGTTTTAAGCCGGCCGCAGCCAGTCGATCCGCACAGGGAGGAGTTCGGCCCCAGTGCACACACGGCTCAAGTGTCAGATAGAGGGTCGACCCCTGGGCTTCTTTCCCGGCTCTTTCCAGAGCGATAATCTCGGCATGAGGTGTCCCGGCTGCCTGATGGTAGCCCCAGCCCACAATCTTTCCCTGTTTAACAATCAGGGCGCCGACACAGGGATTGGGACTGGTCTGGCCTCTGGCTTTTTCCGCTAAGGAATAAGCCATTTCCATCAGACTGATATCCAGGGCTGACTTCATCATGAGAGAAGAGCCTCAACAAAAGCTTCTGGCTCAAACTCCATTATATCTTTTTCTGTCTCACCCAGGCCAACAAATTTTATAGGGAGCTGCAGTTCCTCCACCACCGCCAGGACACTTCCACCCCGAGCTGTTCCGTCCAGCTTGGTCAGGAAAACGCCGGTCAGACCTGAAAAGCGATTAAACTCTCTGGCCTGAACGATGGCGTTCTGGCCAATAGTCGAATCAAGGACGAGCAGAATTTCCTGAGGAGCTTCCGGGATTTCTCGACTTATGACCTTTTTTATTTTTTCCAGCTCAGCCATCAGGTTAGCATAAGTGTGCAGGCGGCCAGCCGTATCAATAATTAACAGGTCATAGTTTTTGGCCTGAAAAGACTGGAGAGCATCATAGACAACCGAAGCCGGGTCGGCACCTGGCTGCCCCTGGATGACGGGCAGATTAAGTTTCTTTCCCCAGAGAGCTAATTGTTCCTGAGCAGCGGCCCGGAAAGTATCGGCTGCGGCCAGCATAACTTTTCGTCCCTGGCTTTGATATTTGTAAGCCAGCTTGGCAGCCGAGGTGGTTTTGCCTCCACCATTAACCCCGACCAGCAGCCAGACTGCTGGGAAGGTTTCGTTGACAGCAGATGGCCTGGCCGCTAGAATTTCAATTAGTTCCTGTTTTAATAAAGCTTTAAGATCTGACTGACGAGATTTTCTGGTCTTTTCTTTCAGATCATTGATAATTTTCTGACTGGTAGCTACCCCGACATCGGCCAGAATAAGCAGCTCAAAAAGTTCATCCAGAATTTCTTCCTGTGACTGGCCACGGGAGAAGAGTTGTTCGATGGGTGTAAAGAGCTTTCTGGTTTTTGATAATGTTTCTTTAAGTTTTTCAAGCACAGCCTCAAAATTATATTTTTGCCTCCGCCTGATGTCAACCAGGCGAGCTGGTTGGTCGGTTGTCGAAGGCAGCCAGTTGTGTTAAATTTAAGAATAAGAAGATGAAAGCTAATTACCTCTGGCAGATCAGACCCGAAAATCCCGATGCCTGGCTTCTGGCTCAGGAACTCAATCTGCCTAATGAGATAGCGGCCATTCTGGTCAACCGGGAGATAAAAAGTAGCGAGGAAGCTTCTTCCTTTCTTTATGGCCAGCTGAGTGATCTTCATAATCCATTCTTAATGCGAGGCATGAAAGAGGCAGTCAATCGCCTCGGGCAAGCCCTGGCCAGGAAGGAGAAGATTGTAGTCTTTGGAGACTATGATGTTGATGGCATGCTGTCGGTCGTCATGCTGGTTAAGGCCCTGCGGTTGCTGGGTGGGAATGTTGATTATTTTGTTCCAGATAGAATGAAAGATGGCTACGGTTTGAAGACCCAGCATCTACCCCATATCCTGGAGATGAAAGCTAATCTCCTCATCAGTGTTGACTGCGGAATAAAAGCGGTTGATTTTGTAGAAGAGGCCAGGAAAAACGGACTGGAGGTCATCATTACCGATCATCATCATCCGGGGGAAGAATTGCCCCAAGCGGTGGCTGTCCTCAATCCTATGGTAGAGTCATCCGGTTATCCGGATAAAAATCTGGCCGGGGTGGGGGTGGTTTTTAAACTCATTCAGGCCCTTTTCCTTGATCGTGGGGTCAGTCAGGATCTGACTTCTTTTCTAAAGCTGGCCAGCATTGGAACAGTGGCCGATGTGGCCAGTCTGCAGGGGGAAAACCGAATCCTGGTCAGGCAGGGTCTGGGCAGATTAAAAGAGGTTAAAAGTCCCGGACTAAAAAGTTTGCTGGCCATATCAGGCATTGGCAGTCGGGAGATTAATGAGGTTGATCTGGGCTTCAGGGTGGGGCCAAGAATCAATGCGGCTGGCCGGCTGGGTGAGACTGAATTGGCTCTGAAGCTTTTCTTTTCTGATTCTGAAGAAGAATGTGCCGAACTGGTTAAGAAACTGAATGAATTGAACAATACCAGGCAGAGAATTGAAGAAAAAATTTTAAAAGAAGCAGTCCAGAAAATTAAAAATAGAAAGCTCGAGGAGAGATATCGCCTGTTAGTTCTGGGCAGCGAAAACTGGCACCGGGGGGTGATCGGCATTGTGGCTTCTAAAATCAAAGAGCTGTTTTACCGGCCAGTCATTCTCTTTGCCTATGAAAATGGCCAGGCCTTTGGCTCCGGCCGCAGTCTGCCGGACCTGTCTCTTATTGATCTTATAAACCAATGCAGCTCTTTGCTGGTAAATTTTGGCGGACATGAACAGGCTATTGGTTGCACACTCAACCAATCAGAGCTTCAGGCTTTTAAAGAAAAAATAAACAGCCTGGCAGCTGAAAAAATAACCGACGACATTTTGCAAAAAAAGCTACTGATTGATAGCCGGCTTAATTTCTCGGCTATTACCCCCTCTTTTCTGGAATTTTATGCTCGCCTTTTACCTTTTGGGGTCGGCAACAAACGCCCGGTTTTTGTAGCGGAAGAAGTGGACGTTCTGGGGGAGCCGGTTATTCTGAAAAACCGGCACCTTAAATTCTGGGCCAGGCAGGGTGGTCGGGTTTTTGAAGTCCTGGCCTGGGACAGGGCGGAACACAGGACTGAATTAAAGCGGGGGGAAAAACTGGACCTGGCCTATTCACTTCAGATCTCAGACTACCGGGGGAAAAGGCAAGTTCATCTTAACCTGGAGGATGCCAGGACTCACCAGATGTGATGTCAAATAAATCAAAGTCATACGCCTGGCCGTTTCTTCTGAGAAAAGTCAGTCTGCTGGCTTTGATCACTTTTCTCATTGTTCTGACTCTGGTTATTTTTTTTGGTGCCAGGGAAAAGAAGATTCCCCTGGCGGGAAGCGGACCAGCGGCAGCAGACAATGTCCAGAGCCTCGAGGAAAATTTGACCGCGGTCGAATTCAGGGCAGAAGGCGGAAAAATAAAAATCAGAGCCGATCTGGCCTCAATTGATCAGAAAGGCAATCAACTCCTCAGCGGGAATGTTGAGTTAATCCAGGACAGGCCGGATTTCAATTTAAGACTGAAAGCCGGGGAGGTGACTATCGGGTCGGGCAAAGAAGAGTTATCGGCCAGAGGAACGGTTGAGGTGGAAAGTGGAGAGGTCAGGCTTTCTACTCCCTATCTGACCTATAAATTTAAATCTGGTCTCCTTCAAGCAGAGAATCTGAAACTGGCTAGTGGTGCTCTGGAAATATCTGCTCCTCGAGCAGATTATGACCCTGTCGCCAGAAAAGGTAACTGCCAGCAGGGAGCGGTTCTGAGCATGACCGGGTTGAAGCTCCCTCTTGTGGTCAAAGGTGAAAGGCTGAAGTTTGATCTCGACTTGGGGCAGGTTGAGGCCGACGGGTTTATGTTCGAAAATGGCTCCTGGTCGGCCCTGGCTTCGGTCGGGACCTTGCTTCTAGCGCGGTCCAATTTTGAGCCGGTGAAAATTGAACTGGCGGGAAAAGCTTTCTTCAGACTAAGGCAGAAAGAGGATAGGTCGACTTTTAGTTATCTTGACCTGAGGTCAGGCCGGATAATTTTAACCCGGCAGCAGGCTGACTGGACCCTTCTGGCGCCTGGTGGCTGGGAGATGAAGACCCAGGATAATGAGAAGAAGCTGGAAGGCGAAGGAGAAAAGATGGAGTTAACTTTCAAGCCTGAAGGACAGGCTACTTCCTTTCTGGCTCAAGCAGCTAGCCTGACTGTCTTTAAAGATGGAAAAAAGGAAGTAGAACTTCGGGCTGACCGGTTAAAAGAAGATCTGATCAGTGGGTTGATCAGTCTTAATGCTTCAGCCCGATTAATTTCTAATGAATTCAGGCTCGAGGCCAGCTGGCTGCAATTTGACCCGGCCAGCTCTGGCTTCAGGGCTGAGCAGGCCCAACTTGAAATAAGTCCATTATTTTTTAAGTTAGCCGGGCCTTTTTTTAAAAATGACCGACCGCTCCTGGCTAGCGGACAGGAAGTCCGGGGCAGCAGCCAGAGAATTAAGCTCAACGGCCAGGTGGTTATCTGGCAGGAAGAGAATGTTTTTAGGTGCGACACGGCTTTTTTTGATAAAGAAACGGAGGAAATAAATCTGACAGGTGGGATTAAAGCCAATCTGGCCTATAGCAGCTCGGCCGGTTCCGGGGTAAAAAGAGCTGAAATAAAAGCTGGTGAGTTAAGACTGCTAGCAGCTGACCGTACTTTTTGGGCCGGGGAGCAAGCTACTTTTTCTGGAGAGGGGGTTAAAGTTCAGGCCCAGCAGTTGACATTTTATTTTGAAGGAGAACAGCCGGACGTGCTAACCAGCCTGAAAATGGGAGGCGCGGTTAGACTTGTCTGGAAGGATTATGAATTTCAGGCTGCAGAAGGTCTTTATCTTCCGGCAGAAGAGGTTTTTGTTTTTAATGGTCAGGCTAGTTTGAAAGATACAGAAGGAAACCTGGTCGAGGCTGATAAATTGACTTTGTTTACCCTCGATGATAGAATCACGATAGAAAATAAGGGAAAAAAGCGAGCAATGACCGTCCTTCGCAGGGGAAAATGAACCTGTTAGAGGTCAAAAACCTGGTCAAAAGGTATGGTCAGCGAGCCGTTTTAGACGGCGTTTCTTTTCGCCTCACCTCAACCGAAATCGTCGGGCTGCTTGGTCCGAACGGGGCCGGTAAGACAACAGCCTTTTCGACCATTATTGGCCTTATCCGCCAGGATAGGGGTGAGATCTGGCTGGACGGCGAAGAATTGACACCTTATCCGGTTTATATCAGGGTGAGGAAAGGGCTGGGCTTTTTGCCTCAGGAAAATTCAATCTTCCGCCGTCTGACGGTGGAAGAAAATCTCTGGCTGGCAGCGGAAGCCAAAAATGGAAGAGAAAAGGCCGGAGACAGTCGTGAAATGATCCAGCAGCAGCTCCAGGAATTCGGACTGCTGCCGCTGGCTGGCCGGCCAGCCGGGCAGCTGTCGGGAGGTGAGCGTCGTAAACTGGAAATAGTCAGGGCGATGATTCTTGAACCTGAGTTTCTCCTGCTGGATGAACCATTTTCCGAGCTTGATCCCAGATCAGTCGCTGAACTCCAACAGGTTATTCTCAGGTTAAAAGAGAAAGGAGTCGGACTGCTCCTCACCGATCACCGGGCTAGAGAAGCGCTGAAAATTCTTGATAAAACCTATATAATGAATGAAGGAAGGATTTTATTTGAAGGAAGTCCGGAGGAAGTTTTAAAAGAAAGTGAGATTAAAAAGATATATTTTGGCCTTGACTTCCGTCTTTAATATAAACTAACTCATGAATTCAGGCCCATGTTAAAGCAAAAGTTAAACCAGAAACAAACGCAGAAATTGATTCTGGCCCCGGCCCTCCAGCAGGCGATTAAACTTCTCCAGTTGACCAACCTTGAATTGCAGCAGGTGGTTTACGATGAGCTGGCTGAAAATCCACTGCTGGAGATGGAGGGTGAATCGGGAGAAACTCCGGCTGAACTATCTGCTGCTGGGGAGGTCAGAGCAGAGCCGGAAAGTGATCAACCAGACAACAGCGGGCAGGATTACGACGAGGTCATCTTTTCCAGCGGGTTTGAGGACTATCTGGATGAATCTATTCCGACTCTGGCCGAACCCGATCAGGATGAGACGCGCTTCGAAAATCAGGTTTCAGAAAGTCCTTCTCTCTGGGATCATCTGAACTGGCAGGCCGGTCTGAGTTTTTCTGAGCCGCAAGAATTGGAGATAGCAGAATATATTATCGGCAACATTAACGAAGATGGCTATCTAACGGTCAGTCCAGAAGAAATAGCAGCTGGATTGGAAGAAGACCTGGCGAAGGTAGAAGAAGTTCGGTCGAAGATTAAAATGTTTGATCCTCCTGGCTGCGGGAGTTTGACTTTAAAGGAATCGCTTCTGGCCCAGATGGATTCGCTTAATCTTCAGGATGAAGTGGCCAGGAAGATAATCAATGACTACCTGCCCTGGCTGGAAAAGGCAGCTCATCAAGAGCTGGCCGGCGTGCTGAACATCTCGCTCCCTGAATTGCGCCTTCATCTTGATGTAATTAAGAATCTTGATCCGGCTCCGGGACGGAAATACAGCGGAGATAAGACAATTTATGTTGTTCCCGACATTTACGTGGTGAAGGAACATGGCCAGTGGAGGGTTTATCTCAATGAAGAGGGGCTGCCCAGATTAAGGCTTAATCATTATTACCGCCAGCTAGCTCAGGCCGGGATGGCAACCGATGAGGAGACAGCCAGGTTTATAAAAGACAGAATGAAAAGAGCCCTCTGGTTTATTAAAAGTATCAATCAAAGGAACAGAACGATTTACAGGGTAGCAGAATATATTGTCAAAAAACAGAGAGGTTTTCTGGAAGGCGGACTGGAAGCTTTAAAGCCAATGACTTTGATGGAGATCGGTCAGGAGCTGGGGCTGCACGAATCAACCGTTGGTCGAGTAGTCGCCAATAAATATATGATGACTCCGCTGGGTCTATTTCCATTAAAATTTTTCTTCCATAAGTCCCTCAATGGAGTTTATGGAGAAGAAGTTTCATCCTTGAAAATAAAAGATAGGATAAGAAAGCTCGTCCAGAACGAGGATAAAGCTAATCCCTTGAGTGATGAAGAAATAGTTGATATATTAAGGCGGGAAAACGTTCAGATTGCTCGCCGGACGGTGGCTAAATACCGTGGTCAGCTGGGCATCCCACCAGCTAACATTAGAAAAAAGAAATTTTTACTGGAGGAGGTCGAATGATCGTTAATTTTACGGCCAGACATACGGAGTTGACTGAGGATATCAAAGATTATTGCGAAAAAAGACTCAAAAGAATGGGTAAAATTCTCGATGAAGTACAGCAGATTGAAGTCATCCTGACCGAAGAGAAAAGCCGGAAGAGGGCAGAACTGCTGATTAAAAGGGCGGGTGAAGATTTTGCTCTGTCGGAAGAAACGACAGATATGTTCAATTCGCTGAACAAAGTTTTTGACAGTCTCGAAAGAAAGATAGTTAAGGAAAGAAGAAAGCTGATTCAGAAACGTCGGCGGGCAGCTGTCCGTCAGCCGGCCATTGTCTCCATAGCTGAAGCAGAAGCCGAGCCCGGTTTAGCTCGTTTTCCCTATTACTCTGACCAGCCCATCACTCTGGAGGAGGCTCTCATCCGGTTGGAGGATGGTCAGAAAGAGGCTTTTCTGTTCAGAAAAAAAGGCAGCGACGGCTGGGCCGTAGTCTTCCGCCGCCAGGATGGTAGCATCGGACTGGTTGACCCGGAAGGCTGAAAAGGGTAACCTAGCTGGCGATTGATTGGAAGTCGGTGTTAGCGGTAAGGAGTAGTTAAACTTGAGGTTATCCAATATCATTAGCGATAAAACTATTCTTCTCGGTATTAAGGCCAGGAACAAAGCAGATGCTTTGAAGGAGATGGTCAATTTTCTGGAAAAAAATAAGCTGATCAATCGAGCTGACGAGGTAATAGAAAAGCTGGAACAACGCGAATCCCTGGGAACAACTGCTCTGGGTGAAGGGGTAGCTATCCCTCACTGCAAAGTCAAATGGGTGACAAATCCTATCGTCTTAGTAGGAATTACCAAGCAGGGAGTCCCTTTTGAGGCACCTGATGGGCGCCCGGTTAATATCTTCTTCCTGCTCATCACCTCGCTGGAGGATCCGACCCTCAATCTTCAGATTCTGGCTATGATTGCTCAATTGATTAAGAAGTCCCCCGAGTTAAAAGAAAAGCTGCTGCAGGCCAAAAGCCCGGCCGAAGTCAAAGAAATTATAAAAAGACAGGAAGAAAAACAAAGTGAATAAAACTAAAAAGAGGCAGACTGAGCCAGGGGCGAGCGGTCAGAAAAAATTGGTGTCCTGTGCTGAGCCACCCTGTCAGGTGGTCATCTCAGCCGGGCTGCTGAAAATATTTGGAGTGGGAACGCTGATCATTGGTGACAGCGGTATCGGCAAAAGTGAAAGTTCTCTGGAACTAATTGCTCGCGGGCATAAATTTGTTTCTGATGATGTGGTTGAAATTTTTGAAGACGAGCATGGCCAGCTTCAGGGGCGCTCGCCTCAACTGACCAGGAATTTTATGGAGATCAGAGGGCTGGGGATTATCAATATTAAAGAAATTTTCGGGCGGCGAGCCCTGGAGGAAAAAGCGCCGATCAATCTGGTCATCAGGTTGAAAAAATGGAGCAAAAAAATGGAAGTGGATCGCCTCGGCCTTAAATTTCCGGAAGATTACCTGCTGGCCGGGAGAAGGATTTCTCAGCTCCATATTCCAGTGGCTCCTGGTCGCAATATTGCCACTCTGATTGAAGTTGCCTGCCGCGTCTTTCTGCTGAGGCAGAGAGGCTATGAGGCTGCTCAGGACGTTATCAGGCAGCTGGAAAAGAGGCTTTCCGCCAAGAGGGATTAATGGCCAGGAACAGAAGGAACGGTGATTTCATTATCATCACCGGTTTATCTGGCTCCGGCAAGACAGTGGTCAGTCGTTTCCTGGAAGATCTGGGCTATTATTGCGTTGATAACCTGCCGGCCAAACTGATTCCAGGGCTGGTTGATCTCTGGCAGAAAGGCAAAGTTGAAATTGACCGCATGGCACTCGTCATCGATATTCGCGAGCCGAATTTTTTAAATGATTTTCCTCAGATCCTCAAACAGCTCAAGGTGAAACCCAGGCTGATCTTTCTGGAAGCTTCGGATGAAGCTCTGGTTAAAAGGTTTAGCGAAAGCCGCCGACCCCATCCCTTAATGAAAAAGGGTTCCATTCTGGACGGGGTCAGGCTGGAAAGAAAAAAGCTAGCCCCGATTAAAGCTATGGCTGACGAAGTCATAGATACTACCGGACTCAGCATTTCCCAGCTGAAGGACGTGGTAGCTGGCCGGGTCCTGGAAGAAAAGAGGCAACATCTGCAGATAAACATAATTAGCTTCGGCTATAAATATGGTCTGCCTCTTGATTCCGATCTGGTTTTTGATACCAGATTTCTGCCCAACCCTTTTTACGTTGATAAGCTGAGAAATCTCAATGGCAAATCAAAAAAAGTTCGCGAGTTTGTGCTGAAATCGCCGGAGACGGCTGAATATCTTAGCCATCTCCAGGATTTTATCGACAGCCAGCTACCTGGTTTCTTAAAAGAGGGGAAGAGTACTCTGACCATTTCTATTGGCTGTACCGGCGGCAAACATCGGTCGGTGGTTATTGCTGACGCTTTGAGGAACCATCTTCGACAGAAAAAGCTGGAAGTGAAAATTATTCACCGGGATATTTATAAATAAGAAAGAATTGGTTAAAATAACATAGATTTAGCTACTGGTGGTTTTTTTCATGATAGGTGGAGTGATAGTTTCACACGGCAAGCTGGCTGAAGAACTGCTTAATGCCGTCATGATTATCCTGGGCGAAGCTCCAAATATTGAGGCTATCTCTATTGGCTGGTATGATGACGTGGAAGAGTCAAAGAAAAAAATCAGCCAGAGTATAAAAAAAGTTGACCAGAAAAACGGGGTGATCATTTTTACCGATATGTTTGGCGGTACTCCTTCTAATCTAAGCTTCAGTTTTCTGGCTGAAAATAAGGTGGAAATTATTACCGGCGTTAATATGCCGATGCTGATCAAGTTTGTATCTTTACAGAGGAATAACAACCTGAAAGAGGTGGCCAAAAAGGTAGTTGATCAGGGTAAAAAGAACATTCATCTGGTCAGCAGCCTGCTTAATACCAGATCGAAATAATATAATTAATCTTATGCTCGAAAAAAAAGTAACCATCAAAAACAAACTAGGTTTACACGCCAGGGCGGCAGTTAAATTTGTTAACCTGGCCAATCGTTTCGCCTCTTCCGTGCGTCTGGTTAAAGATAGCAGTGAAGTTGATGGTAAAAGCATTCTGGGTATTTTAACTCTGGCTGCCGGCCAGGGCACTCAGCTCAAACTGGTTGTTTCTGGCCGCGATGAGGAGCAGGCAATGAAGGCCTTGACTGAATTGATCAACAACCGCTTTGGCGAGGACGAGTAAGCATGGAAGTTGTCCGGCTACGCGGTCTGGCCGTCTCTCCCGGAATTGGTCTGGGAGAAGCCAGACTATCGGAAAGGGTCGTTTTCACTTCCCGGCGGGAAACTATTTCCGATAACCAGGTGCCGGCTGAGTTAAAACGGTTACATCGAGCCTTTGAGCGAACCAAAGAAGAACTGCAGAAGCTTAAGGATTATATAGAAGAGCAGATGGGGAAAGATCAGGCTTTTATTTTTGATGCCCATCTGATGATTCTTGATGACCCGATGCTCAGATCGAATCTGGAAAAAGTTATAACTGAAGAAAAGGTCAAAGCTGAATGGGCCATTACCACAGTTAATAACCATTTTGCCAGTCTGTTTGAGTCACTTTCTGATGAATATTTTCAGCAGAGGAAAACAGACATTTCTGACGTTCTGGCCAGGGTTTATCGCCATCTAGAAGGAAAAAAGGAAAAAAAAGAAGACCTGGATAAACCGGTCATTCTCGTTGCCCGCGAGCTTCTTCCTTCGGAAGCAGCCGTTTATCTCAGCCAGAAAAATGTCATGGGCGTAGTTCTTGATATGGGCGGGATGACCTCACACACGGCTATCCTGGCTAGATCTCTGGGTATTCCAGCTGTGGTCGGGCTGCATGATGCCAGTTTAAAGGTCAAAGCTGGTGATTTCATTATTGTTGATGGCACCGATGGAGAAGTAATTATTAATCCTTCTCCAGCAATTAAAAGAGAGTTCAACAGCAAAAAAGAGAGATATCAAAATTACAAGAAGGAACTGAAAAAAATTGCCAGGCTGAAGTCTCTAACTCTGGATGGGGTTGACTTTATTCCACTGGCCAATATTGAGTTGCCGGAAGAGGTGGATACAGCCTTTTCTTTTGGAGCCGAAGGAGTTGGATTGTTTCGTTCGGAATTTATTTATCTCCGACGGCCGACGCTGCCTTCAGAAGAAGATCATCTGTCTATCTACCGTCAGATGGCCAGAAAGACCTATCCCCGACCAGTTTATATCAGAACAATTGATATCGGTGGGGAAAAAAGTTTGCCCTGGCTCAATATCGAAAAGGAACCAAATCCTGCTCTGGGCTTAAGAGCTATCCGCTTTTCTTTGAGAAACCGAGAGCTTTTCCGGACACAAATCAGAGCCATCCTCAAAGCCAGTGATCGCCACAACGTTCGGCTGATGGTACCAATGATTACTGAATTAGAAGAAGTGGTTGAACTTAAGACGATGGTGGAAGAGGTTAAAGATGAACTGCGGCAGAACAAGATTCCTTTTGATGAAGAGATTCCAATTGGAGTGATGATTGAAGTGCCAGGAGCAGCCGTATTGATCGACAGTATCATCCAGGAAGTTGATTATGTCAGCATTGGCACCAACGATTTGATTCAATATTATCTGGCAGTTGATCGAGGCAATGAGGCTGTCTCCTATCTTTTTAAACCTCACCATCCGGCTGTTCTCCAGCTGCTGTCCCACGTGATCAAAACAGTCAATAAAGCCGGGAAGGAGGTTACAGTCTGCGGCGAAATGGCCGCCGATCCGCTCTCGGCCATTATCCTGCTGGGCATGGGCTTAAGACATTTCAGCATGAACCCGATTTTTATTCCCCGGGTTAAAAAGGCCTTGAAAGAGGTAGAAACCAGGACAGTTCAGGAGGCGGTCAAACAGGCCCTCAAATTAAAAACAGCGACTGCGGTTGAAGAATTTATGATAGAGGCTATCATCGGAAAATATCCACAGGCCTTTTTCTTGAGTCGTTTTGGCTCCTGACAACCAGCACAAGCCAGAAAATCAACCCCGTCCGTAAATATCTTCGAGTCGGACAATATCATTCTCATCGGAGGAACCAAGCCAGAGTTCCAGGACCCGGGCAGGCTGTGAGCCGGCGCCTTTCAGACGATGAGGTGTTTCGGCCGGAATGAAAATTTCTTCGCCCGGCTGTGGCTGCCAGCAGCGAGCGCCCAGGGTAACTTCCAGACCCACGTCCAGTACTACCCAGTATTCGCTCCGCTGGCGATGATACTGGAGAGAGAGCAAACCGCCTGGATTAACTGTAATAATTTTAAGGCTGGAAGCCAGCTGATGGGGATAACTGCGAAATTTACCCCAGGGCCTGACCTCTTCATAAATCAGTTTTCTGATAGTTTCCAGGGTAATAGGTTCACTCATTGCTCTCGCCTTCTTGCCTCATAAATTTTGGTTGTCGGGTCTGTTTTAGCCGGAGGTTAACTAGAGTTAACTAGAAAGGAATATCGTCTTCCCCTCCACCTTCAGGGCCACCTTCTCCCGGGAATTCATCGCCTGTTGGTTCTGAAATATCCGGGAAATCAGTCGGTGAATAATCAGCTGTCTCCATACCAGCCGGCATTTCTTCAGCAGCTGCTGGCCGGCGGCCAAGCAGAACAACATTTTGAGCTTCAACCTCAGTCGTATATCTTTTGTTACCGTCACGTCCTGCCCAGCTCCGGTTGCGCAACTTGCCCTCGATGAGCACCTGACGACCCTGGTCCAGATATCTCTGGCAGAATTCAGCCAGTTTACCCCAGGCTACGATGCGGTGAAACTCTGTTCTCTGGGAAGTTTGTTTGGTATCTGGATAATAGACACTTTCGTTGGTCGCTACCTGAAAAGAGGCCACTGCCCGGTTGTTTTTAGGTAGATATCTCAGCTCTGGCTTTTTTACCAAATTGCCGACCAGAATCACCCGATTTAAACTGTTTAAATCTCTCATTTTCCCACCAGTTCGTTAATTTTTTGCTGAGCCAGTCTGGCTTCTTCCTGCTGTGGATATTTGCTGACCAGAAGCTTGAAGGTGGCCAGGGCTTCGTCTTTTTTCCCCTGCTGGATAAAGCTCATCCCTTTCTTTAGATAAGCGGCCGGAACCTTATCGCCGTTGGGGTAATTGAGCAGCAGATCATTGAAACTTTCAATAGCTTCTGTATATTTTCCCTGGCTGTAATAGCATTCTCCTATCCAGTAAAGAGCATTATCGGCCAGAGGAGTCGTCGGGTACTGCTGCAGGAAAAGCTTGAAGCTCTCTATAGCCAGATCATAATTTCCCTTGAGATAATCACTGTAAGCGTTGTTATACATTTCCTGAGCCGGAATAGTCACCACCACCGTCTGGGGAGGCTGGCTGGCCGCTGGCTCTGGCTTTTTTGCTGCCGGCTGCTTGCTGCTTTTTGAACTGCTTTTCTGTCCTGCTTTAAGCTCTTCACTTAGAGACTGGACAGCCTGGAGAATATCCTGCAGGGTGGATAGCTGGAATTGCAGCTCCTCCAGACTGGAGTTAACTTTCTGATATTGAAGGGGTAAATTATTTATTTCAGTTCGAAGAGATTCATCGGCAGCCTGATTTTTCCGTAACAGGTCATTGAGAATCTTAACCTGATCCTTGACTTCTTGGAGTTCAGCCGTGTTTTGTTTGACCATAGAGGCCAGCTCGGCCACCTGCAGTTTTAAGGCCTGAATATCCTGATACATCAATTCATAGGTCTTCTTGCTCTGATCGTCAGTCCCTGTTCCGGCGGATAAAAAAGCCAGGCCGAACAACAACAAAGAAAAAAAGGCAATAACTGGATGACGGTTTTTCACCTGCTTATTTCTCAATTATCAAGAATTGAGCCCTCCTGTTTTTGGCCCAGGCAGTTTCATCATGACCGGGATCAAGCGGCTGGCTTTTACCATAGGAAATAATCTTAATTCTGTCAGGTGAAATACCCAGGCTGACCAGATAATCCATAGTGCTTTTGGCTCTCTTCTCTCCTAGAGCCAGGTTATACTCCTCGGTGCCACGCTCATCGCAATGGCCTTCAATTAGGATTTTCACGGTTGGATGGTTTTTGAGCCATTGAGCATTGGCTTCCAGCACCGGCACAGCATCACTTCTTATTTCATAGCGATCATAATCAAAGAAAATCATACCCAGGGGCTTTTCCTGATTAATTTCTTCCAGTGTTTTTTTCTGGAATATTTCTTCTTCGGTAAGGACTGGCTCCTTGATCGCCGGTTCCTCGACTTTCTCAACTCTGGGCTGTTCCTGGGCTTGAGGCGTGGGCGGTGGAGGCGGAACTTCCTTAACTTTTTTCTTGCAGGAGGTAGAAATTGATAAAATCAGGATGATAGACAATGAAATAATCAAGAACTTTTTCATTACTCCTCCTAAAACCTTATATAATCAGATTTTTAATCTTTTTAATCTTAATTCATTTTATACAATGAAGGTTCGGAACTGTCAACAGAAATAGGTGAGAGCTAACCTAATTGGTCCAGTTCGGCAACTTGTTTTCCCCCTGAGAGGTCAAAACCCGCAAATTAGAACCGTCGTAATCAACCGAATAGATCTGAATTGAGCCCGACAGATTGGAAGAAAACACCAGATGCCGTCCATCGGGAGACCAGGAGGGGGATTCATTTCTGGACCTTGTTTCGGTCAGCTTGGTGATCTGATTGGTTTTCAGGTTTAGCAGATAGAGGTCGAAAAAGTTATTAACTCTGGAGACAAAGACTACCCGCTCTCCATCTGGCGACCAGGCTGGAGAGTCAAGATAATCGCCACCAAAGCTGACCTTGCGCACATTGCCACCTTCGGCGTCCATGAGATAAATTTGTGGATATCCCGTCCGGTCAGAAGTAAAGGCAATCTCCCGGCTGGTTGGTGACCAGGAGGGAGCAGTGTCAATAGCTGAGTTATAGGTGATGCGCTGAATATTTGTTCCGTCTGCCCGGGCCACATAAATTTCAGCATTGCCATCGCGGGTTGAGCAAAAAGCTAACTTTTTCCCGTCTGGAGAAAAGGCTCCTGAGAAGTTAGTTCCTTTGGTGGAAACCGGGACCATTTTCCCCTCATATGGATATAGAATGACAAGATCTGGATTTCCTGCCCGGTAAGAGGTATAGACAATGGCCCGCTGGTCGGGTGACCAGGCTGGCATGTAATCTCTCCATTTATTAAAAGTCAGCCTGGTCTGATTAGCCCCATCGTAGTCCATCATATAAAGCTCGTCATTTCCATCGCGGTTGGAAACAAAAACGATTTTAGTCGTGAAATATGGTTTCTCACCATAAATCTTCATCAACTCATCAGCCAGACGGTGGGCAACCAGCCTGAAAGCTTCCGGCTCGGCCTGGTATCTTTTGCCGAGGATCATTCGTTCGCTTTTAACATCATAAATTTTGGCCTCAAAAACGATTTTCTCCTGAGCCTGAGTTATTTCGCCCACTACCAGTATCCTGGTCTGAATGGATTCCCAATCCTTAAAAAATATTTCTTTTGGATTGAGAGGGCGGATGTAGCTCAAATGCTCTTTGGGCACAAGTGAAAAAACCCGGCTGTAATTGAGGTCAGCTTGCAACACTTGATGTATGGTTTCGGCTGCTTCTTTTGCCCGGGAGGCAGAACCGTCATAAATAAAAGGAGGAACTGCCAGCGATATGGCCGGAACTCCTTCTCTGATGGTCAGCACCACTTCCTGCTGACTGCCAGCCGGGGTTAACAGGGTTATAACCAGCAATAAAACCAGAAATAAAGCAGAAAGAATTTGTTTTTTTCTCATTGACTTCGCTCAAAAATAAGATGTATGACCAGATAGTCATGTTCAAAATCGCGGGGCAAAGGAGGGAAAGGAGAGGCCAGCTCAATTGCCCGCCTGGCAGCTAAATCAAGGGCAGGCACATTAGAAGGCTGTTCAATCCTGAGATCAGCTATTTGCCCATTCCTTAAGATTTTAAAATAGACGACTGATTGATATTCTCCGCTAAAACTAAGATTATTGGTGGCCGTAAACCAGTTGCCTGAAACTCGATCTATAATTATTTGAAGATAATAGGTATAAGGAAAAGAGCCAGTAGCCAGGGGATCTCCATAGCCGAAACCGAAGCCACCACCGGGCCCTTCTCCAACCCCAATTCTCAGCCCGGAGCCACCTCCACCACCGGTACTGCCACTGCCTGTACCGCCGACCTGGCCTTCAGTTCCTGCCCCGCTTTCTGCCCCCGGCTGGGGAGCGTGAATAGCTGTTTTTTTGGGTGGGGTTTTTTCTCTGGCTTTTGTTTTATCTGTCCTTTCCTCAGGATAGCGAAGCGAACTCTGGCTGCCGGCTTGAGCTTTCTCCGGGACAGATAGTTCCTTCATGGTTTCTTTCCTGGCAGCTGGCTGAACACCAGCACCAGGCTGACCAGCGGAGCCGGAGCCACCCGCCCCCAGGCCGCTGCCGCCGCCCCCACCTCCACCACCAGGTCCACCCGGCACACCGACAAAATTCAGATTGACGTAGTGAACCAGGCCTTTGTTTTTCGACCCATTCAGATAACCGGAAAAGCCCACCAGAGAAAATATAATCAAATGTAAAAAAACTGACATGATCAGGGCTCTTTTGAACTGATTGCTGGCGAGTGGAGAAGATTTCATCATTCTGTCCGCTTCTTAGTCGTCGTCTTTTCCAGCGGTTCAGTGACCAGACCGACGACCTCGATGCCGGCTTTTTTGATTATATCCAGGACCTGAATCAACTGACCATAACTGAGATTCCGGTCTGCTCTTAGATAGACGATTTTTTTGGTTTTATTGAAAAAATATTCTTGAAGTCTTCTTTCCAGGAGATTAACATTGATGACCGATTCACCCAGATGGATGTAGCCATCAGCTGTAATGGTTAAGGTCAGACCCTCTTCGGCTGGGGCCGATTCGGTTTCGGCCTGGGGCAGGTTGAGACCGATGCCTGATTGCATCATAGGGGCGGTCACCATAAAAATAATCAGCAGGACCAGCATGACGTCAACCAGGGGGGTAACGTTGATTTCGGACATAGAGGTCCCGATTCTTCTCCGGCCGTTGATGGTCGAACCTGAGTTAAGATTAAGAGCCATAAGCTTTTTCTATTATATTTAAAAATTCAAGATTAAAATCATCCATGGTGGTTATAATTTCTTTGATCCGGCCCAGAAAATGATTGTAGGCAATAACCGCCGGTATAGCTGCAAACAGACCAATAGCGGTGGCGATCAAAGCTTCGGCTATTCCGGGGGCAACTGTCACCAGGCTGGCCGATCTGACCACCCCGATTTTGTGAAAAGCATCCATAATTCCCCAGACTGTGCCGAACAAGCCAATAAAGGGAGTAACACTCCCGCAGGTGGCCAGAAAACTCATCATCTTCTCCAGCCGGTTGATCTCTTCATTGGCTGCCCGGAGAAGCGAGCGGTTGATCAGTTCCAGTTTTTCGCCATTAATTGGATTCTGAGGCTGAGGATTGGATCTGGTCAGGTGAACCAGTTCCTTAAAGCCGGCTTGAAAGATAGTCGACAATGGACTATTCTTGTATCTCCTGGCAGCTTCGTTTACCTCATTGAGGGATTTGCTGCGCCGGAAGGTCTCCAGGAACTGACGGGAAGTAACTTCTGCCCGTTTCAGGCTGCGAGCTTTGTAGATGATGATCGCCCAGGAAAAAACTGAAAAAAGAATTAAAACCAGAAGGATGAACTTAACGACTATTGTAGCCTGTGATATTAAACTGAAAATATTCATAACTTTTTCAACTTAACATAGCCTTCTGCTGGTGTCAATTAATCAGCCCAAAGCCAGGGTAGACTTAGCTTGACCGGCAAGCCAATTAGAGTTTAAATAATGAGACATTGTTAACTGGAAATTAGAGACAACGTGAACACCCTGAAAAAAAACATCATCCATCCCCCCCGACTGCTGGCCATCAGTTTCCTTCTGGCCATTTTGATTGGAGCAGGGCTGCTTTGTCTGCCTGCGGCCAGTCGTTCCGGCCATATTTCTTTCATCAATGCCCTGTTTACCTCTACTTCAGCTATTTGTGTCACCGGCCTGACCGTGGTTGATACAGCCACTTATTTCAGCCTGTTCGGTCAGGTTGTTATTATGTGCCTGATTCAGCTCGGTGGTCTGGGTATCATGACTTTTTCCAGTTTTATTCTTCTGACCGCGGGCCGATCGGTAACGCTTACCGGAAAAATGGTGGTAGAAGGCTCTTTCCGGCCTGCGGTGATTTCAGACTTCCGCTCATTGCTCAGAGATGTCTTTACCTTTACCTTTGGTCTGGAGGCGCTGGGGGCCATTCTCCTGCTGGTCAGATTCAAAGGCGATTTAGCCCCCGGTCAGGCCATCTTTTCATCTGTTTTTCATGCGATTTCGGCTTTCTGTAATGCCGGTTTCTCGCTCTTTTCTGATAGCCTGATGTCATATCGCTCTGACCTGGCCATCAATCTGATCATGATGATTCTGATCATTGCCGGTGGTCTTGGTTTTTTTGTTTTGCAGGAACTGAAGATGGCTGCTAAAAATCTCATAAAAAAGGACAGAACCAAATTTTCTCTTCATACGAAACTGGTTGGCTTGATCACCGCCTCGATTATCATTTTTGGAGCACTTCTGGTATTTTTAATAGAAAACGGCCAGGGATTTTCCAGCCTACCCCTTAAGGATCGCTGGCTGGCCTCATTTTTCCAGGTAGTTTCGGCCAGGACGGCTGGCTTTAATACTATTGATTTAAATATCTTATCTGTGGCCTCGATTCTGCTGTTGATGCTGATCATGTTTATCGGCGCCTCTCCAGGTTCGACCGGTGGTGGTGTCAAAACGACCACTTTTGGCTTGATATTTGCCTTTTTAAAATCAAAGATTCAGGGCTATGAAATTCCTAGAATCTTCTCCAGAGGCATTAAGGATGAAGATCTGATCAAAGCCTTTACCCTGGTTCTTCTGGCTATGGCCTTGATTTTCACCGCCACTTTTATGGTTTTGCTGCTCGAACCGGAATTGAGCCTGAAAGCCGTGCTATTTGAGGTGATCTCGGCTTTTGGGACGGTCGGCCTGTCTCTAGGAATTACTCCTTCTCTCCTGCCATGGAGCAAATTGATTCTAATCGTTGTTATGTACATTGGCCGGATTGGGCCACTGGTTATTCTGGCTGCTTTCAGCCGGGTCAAGCCAGCCGGTCACTTTCAGTTTGTTGAAGAAAATATCATGGTGGGCTAAAATATAGTAAGCTTTTGACCAATCATTTATGGAGAACAAAATGAAGTTTGCTATCATCGGACTGGGCAGTTTTGGTAGCTATCTGGCCCGGACCCTTTATGACAAGGGCCATGAGGTCATGGTCATAGATAAGGATAAAGATAAGATTGAAGAGGCCAAGGATTTTTCTACTCAGGCTGTCTGGATGGATTCGGCTGATAAGGAAAGCCTGAAGGCCCTGGGTGTTCAGGATATGGACGTGGTAGTGGTCAGCCTTGGCCCGGAAATGGAGCCTTCCATTCTAACTGTCCTTTACCTTCATGAACTCGGTGTTAGCCGCATTATGGCCAAGGCCCTAAGCGGTGACCATGGGAAGATTCTGGAAGCGATCGGAGCCACCGATGTCATCTACCCTGAGAGGGACATGGCCATCAGACTGGCTCAGAAGCTCAGTTCCAGAAATGTCCTCGAGTATTTGCCTCTGGCTGAAAATATCAGTATCCAGGAAATTGTACCACCGGAGAGCTTCATCGGGAAAAAACTGAAAGACCTGAATCTTACCAACAGGTATCATGTGCAGGTCATTGCCATCAAGCAGCTGGTGCCGGAAAAGCTCATTTTCATTCCCGGGGCCGATTTTGTAATTAAAGACAGCGATGTACTGGTCGTTATGGGTGAAGAAGACAACATCGCTGAATTATGTGCCTGTAAGAAGTAAATTTCTTAAAAGTTCTCTGGCCACCTGTTTGGCTTTTTCGCCAGTCTCTCTAACCGGACCGACACAGGATGGACAACCAGCTTCACAGGGGCAGTTATCAATCGTCTGGAGACAGGCCAGCAGTAAATCCTGCCTCATCTCAAATAAAGCAGAAGCCAGCCCGATCCCACCTGGAAAATTATCATAAAGGAAAACGTTGGGTGAGAAATCTGGCGATAAAATGTTTTCCAGCCGTTCATTGTAGGCCACTCTCCGGTTAGGTAAATCTCTGGGTGGGATTGATTCACCAGTAAAATTATCGCCGATAGCCACCCCCAGGTCATGACGGTCGCACATGACGAAAAAGGGAGCTACCTGATGAAGGACATAGGCCAGGCCGAACAGCCCGTTTATCCTCTGTTCGGATGTAAAGGGTAGCTTTTGATAAATCTCAGCTGGAACGGTTAGCCAGAAACCAGCGGTACTCATCTCGTTCTGGGGTAACTGCAGTTCACCTGAGCCAACATTTTCCATCGTGTGAAATTTAATTTTCTTAAAGCCCACCACCTGGGTGGCTACATGGACTTCTCCTCGCGTGGCCGAACCCTGAGGTAGTTCCTCTCGATCAAAAACATCCAGAATTTTCACATTGGTGTAATCTATAGCATCAGTAAAATAATCGACATCGGTTTTTTTCACATAAGCTTTTCTTTCCTCGAAGTCAAATTTTTCCACAAAATATTGCTCGCCCTCACAGATATATATAGCTTTGGGATGAAGCGTGGTCAGGGCTGAAGAAAAATCAACCTCGGCAATGACCCGTGGCTTGTCTGTAGTATCAACCACTACAAAATTATCGGAGCTGATACTGCGCAGGGAAATGGCATCAGCCGGGTAAGCTTCTGATGTCCAGAACCATTTATTCTGGCTGTGGAGGAGCATTTGCTCTTCTTCCAGCAGCTTGAGCAGGTCAGTCACCTCGGCTGTACCAAATTGTTCACCGTCTTCAAATGGCAGTTCAAAAGAGGCGCATTGAACATGACTGAGCAATATGGATGGATTATCCGGGTTGATCAGGGCCATCTCAGGTGAACTGGAGAAAAAATAATCGGGGTGGGCAATGATAAATTGATCAAGCGGAGAGGAAGAGGCAACCAGGACGGCGGCCGATTTTCCTGTTTTGCGGCCGGCTCGCCCTGCTCGCTGCCAGGTGCTGGCAATCGTCCCCGGATAGCCAGCCAGCACGGCTGCGTCCAGAGTGCCGATATCTATGCCCAGTTCGAGAGCGTTGGTAGAAACAACTCCCAGGATTTTGCCCTCACGCAAGCCTTTTTCAATTTCTCTCCTTCTGGCCGGCAAATAGCCGCCGCGATAACCTCGGATCAGTCCTTCGTCTTTGAGGCTTTTTTCGAGTTCTTCCTTCAGGTAGGTGACCAGAACTTCAGTCAGCAGCCGACTCTGGGCAAAGACTATCGTCTGCAAGCCCTCTTTGAGAAAGATGGAAGCCAGACGCCTGGCTTCATTGATATAAGAGCGTCTGATGCCAAGTAATGGATTGATGACCGGTGGATTGTAAAAGATAAAATATTTTTCACCGCGCGGAGCGCCATTGTCAGCAATTAGCTCAACGTCTTCTTCGATCATCTTGCTGGCCATCTCCAGCGGGTTGGCAATAGTGGCGGTAGAAAGAATGAATTGTGGCTTCGAGCCATAAAAATTGGCGACCCGTTTAAGGCGTCTGATCACATTGGCCACATGGCTGCCAAAAACACCGCGGTAATTATGAAGTTCGTCAATGATAACGTATTTAAGATTCTCAAAAAGCTTGATCCACTTGGTATGGTGAGGGAGAATACCGGAGTGCAGCATGTCGGGATTGGTAATAATGATATGCCCCTGGCCGCGTATGGCCCGCCTGGCATCCTGAGGTGTATCTCCGTCATAAGTAAAAATTTTGACCCCAGCCCCGGCCAGCTCAATGGTTTCATCCAGTTCGGCTAACTGATCCTGGGAAAGAGCCTTAGTCGGAAAGAGATAAATAGCTCGTGAGGAAGGTTCTTTGATTATTCTGTCCAGAACGGGCAGGTTATAACAGAGAGTCTTGCCGGAAGCGGTCGGAGTTACAATGACCACGTTCTTACCAGCCTGGACTTTATCCCAGGCTTTTTTCTGATGGGAATAGAGATAAGGAAAGCCTTTCTTCTTCAGCCCAGCAACCAGCTCAGGCGAAACTTCAGGAGGATAATCTTCAAGGACTGGACCTTGAGCCGGAAGATACTTGAGGGTAGTAATTGAATTAGAGGAGGCGGCCAGCCTCTTGATTTTATCAATAGCCACTAATAATTTCTGTTCTTTATCGATGTTATCCATGATATTTTTTCGCTCTATTATAGACCAGAAGCGAACGATTATTAATCAAAATCTCTTCTGGAGCTGATTCTGACTTCCCTGCCCCGTTGTTCTTGCCCACCAAAAAGAAAAAATAAAGGCCACTCCAAAAAATCCTATCATGCCCTGTTTCCTTTATCAATGGTCATCTGGGGCTCTCGCCTTTGCTTATTTTTAATTATGAATCTGATAAATTAACCAGAAGGAGATGGAAAAGTTCTCTTCAGTGCTAAAATATACCTATGCTTCAGGAAATTAAAGTCAGAAAAGCAGCCCAGCACAATTTAAAGAACATTGATCTGGAGCTGCCCAGAAACCGGCTGGTACTTATCACCGGGCCAAGTGGTTCGGGTAAGTCATCGCTGGCTTTTGATACTCTTTTTGCCGAGGGCCAGAGGCGTTATCTCGAGTGCCTTTCGGCTTATGCCCGGCAATTTATCGAGCAGCTGGAAAAGCCAGAAGTTGAATCAATCGAAGGGCTGTCACCGGCTGTTTCTGTTGATCAAAAAACCATAGCCTTTAATCCGAGATCAACGGTGGGAACAATTACTGAGATTTATGATTTCTTACGTTTGCTCTATGCCCGGCTGGGAACCATTTACTGCCCGGACTGCGGGATTAAAGTTACCTCGAGTTCGGAAGAACAGATAATTAAACTTATTACTGACGAGCTTTCTGGCCAGAGGGTAAAAATACTGGCCCCGGTGGTCAGGGGTCGTAAGGGAGAGTACCATCAATTACTGGAGCGTTTCAGGCGCCGGGGTTATCTCAGGGCCAGGGTTGATGGCCGGCTGGTTGACCTCGAAAAGAAAATCAGCCTGAATAAGAATCAGAAGCATAACCTGGAAATTTTGATTGATGAGCTCAGTTTGAAGCCTGAGAATGATCGTCGGCTCAGGGAAGCTTTAGGCCGCAGCCTCGAGCTGGCCGAGGGGGGCGTGGTTGTGGTTAATGAGGGTGGACAGGAATTTTATTTCTCCAGCCGGTTGTCCTGCCCGAACTGTGGTCGAAGCTTTCAGCCGCTTGAACCCCGTGATTTTTCTTTTAACAGCCCTTACGGAGCCTGCAGCCACTGTCATGGTCTGGGATTTATGACCACTAACAACGAGTGGGGGGAAGTTGAGCTCACCGATAAGGTTTGTCCTGTCTGTCAGGGGCAGAGGCTAAAAAGAGATAGCCTGTCGGTCAAGATAGGTCAGTTCAATATCAATGAGCTTTCTTCCGTAGCGGTGAGCCGCCTGCTCGGGATTCTGGACAGGCTGGAATTCGGACCACAGGAAAAGCCGATTGCTGATAAGATTTTAAAGGAGATAAGAGCCCGCTTAAAAACCATGGAAGAACTTGGTCTGGCCTATCTCGATCTCAGCCGGGCGGGGGCGACGCTGTCGGGAGGTGAAGCTCAGAGAATCCGATTGGCTGCTCAGGTGGGTTCAAGGCTGAGAGGTGTGATGTATGTTCTGGACGAGCCCACTATTGGACTTCACCAGCGGGATAATGGACGGCTGATAAGACTTCTACGCGAGCTGCGTGATGCCGGCAATTCGATCATCGTGGTGGAACATGACGAACAAACCATCCGCTCGGCTGATTATCTGGTAGATCTGGGACCTGGAGCAGGAGAAAGAGGTGGCTATGTCGTGGCCTGCGGTCCGTTAAGTGAAGTCCTCAGATCCACTGATTCCCTGACAGCTCAGTATTTAAGAGGGGAAAAGTCCATCAAGATTCCACAAAAAAGACGGGAGCCCCGAGGCTGGCTGACCCTGGTCGGAGCTAGAGAGCATAATTTGAAAAATCTTGAGGTGAGATTTCCTCTCGGAGTGATGACCGCGGTCACCGGTGTTTCCGGTTCAGGAAAAAGCAGCCTGGTCTATGATATTCTTTATAAAGCTCTGATCAAAAAATATTACCGGGCGAAAGTTCAGCCTGGCCAGCATGACCGGTTAGAAGGCCTGGAAAATATTGACAAAGTCGTTCTGGTTGACCAGAAGCCCATAGGGCGAACGCCGCGTTCTAATCCGGCCACCTATACCCAGATTTTCGGCCCGCTGAGAGAGCTGCTGGCTATGACGCCGGAAGCCCGACGCAGGGGCTACACTCCTGGCCGCTTTAGCTTCAATGTCCATGGAGGGCGCTGTGAGGAGTGCCAGGGAGCTGGAGTAAAAAAAATTGAGATGCATTTTTTGCCAGACGTTTATGTTACCTGTGACCGCTGCGGCGGTCGGCGTTATAATCGCGAGACCCTGGCTGTAACTTATAAGGGAAAAAACATTTCTGACTATCTCGAAATGACGGTGGATGAGGCTTTTGAGCTCCTTAAGCCTCACCCCGCACTCCGGCGGAAGCTTGGTCTTTTGCAGAAAGTGGGCCTGGGTTATTTGCGGCTGGGCCAGCCCGCTACCCGGCTCTCGGGAGGAGAAGCCCAGAGAATTAAGTTGACCAGGGAACTCGGCCGCCGCCAGACTGGTCGAACTCTCTATCTTCTGGATGAGCCAACGACTGGCCTTCACTTTGATGATGTCTCCAAGCTCCTGGCTGTTCTGTCTGAGCTTGTTTCGCTCGGCAATACGGTGATTGTGATCGAGCATAATCTTGAAGTAATCAAGTTTTGCGATTATGTCATTGATCTCGGCCCGGAGGGCGGGGAGGAAGGTGGTTACCTGGTGGCTCAGGGTACTCCAGAGGAAGTGGCAGCAGTTGATAAGTCTCATACCGGGCGCTACCTTAAACAGGTCTTGTCGGGGAGCTTGGAAGCAGGTATAAAGGGATAGATGGCAATGAGTTTTAAAGATATTGTTGGTAACGAGCAAATAAAAAAGATCTTAAAACTATCTCTGCGAGAAAACCGCCTGCCCGGATCACTGCTTTTCGCCGGACCACCTGGAGTGGGGAAAACTGCCACTGCCTTGACTGTGGCCAAAGCTCTCAACTGCCAGCAGCTCAAGGATGAGGCCTGCGATCGCTGCCATTCCTGTCGGCTGGTAGATCGAGGTCAGCATCCCAATGTCAGGTTCATTACCAGGGAGAAAAACAGGGAACAAATTGTCAAGGATCAGGTAGATGAAATTAAATATCTGGCCCGTTTGCGACCCTGGCAGGGAGGTCGTTTGGTCTTTATTATTGATCAGGCTGAACGAATGAATGAAACAGCAGCGAATTCCTTGCTGAAAACCCTGGAAGAGCCAGGTGCGTCAGTCTATTTCATTCTTATTACTGAGGATCTTTCGGCCATTCTACCCACCATCAGGTCTCGCTGCCAGGTGTTGAAGTTCAAAAGAATAAGTCAGGAGGACCTGGAGCGGGCTCTGGAATCCAGGGGGCTGCCACCTGACCGGGCGGCGCTGGTAGCCAGTACGACTGACGGGAATCTGGAGCTGGCTTTGAATCTTTCCTGGGAGGAGTTCATAGCCGGCCGGAACAGGGCCTGGATGCTTTTTACCAATCTCCTGGAGAAAGGTGAAGCCGAGGATTTTCTTAATCTGGTTTCAGGCGGGGCCAGAAAAGATTCTCTGGATAGTTTTAAGGAAACCTTATCATTCTTTTCTGTATTCTTCCGCGATCTGCTGGCTGCCAGAAAGGGCGGGGTCGCCTCTGTGCTCAACTCGGATCTGCAATCGGAGCTGGAAGGTCTGGCCAGAAAAGTTCCCGAAGACAGAGTAGCAGAAGGGGTTAAGCAGATGGAAGGTTATCTGGGGAGCTTAAAGAAAAATCCTAATTTGGGTATAATAGGCAATGAAATAGTCATTTTTTTCAGGAATATAAACTATGACTGATGTGGTTTTATTATTGTCAGAATCCACTGGTAAAATCATCAGGGGTAGATTGACCCAGGAACCGGTGGAAATCGGCGACTATTGCCTGGTCGAGTCCGAATATGGCGGGGATCTGGCTATGGTTATAGATACCGGCAGCGAACTGGTTCAATGCCCGAAAGCAGCTAAAGAAGCGGTCAAAATTATCAGACGGGCCACACAGGAAGATATTGATAAATTCAAGTGGCTGCGAGAAAAGGAAAAACAGGCTTTTGAATTCTGCTTGCAGAGAATTAAATATCACAATTTACCGATGAAACTGGTAGCTGTTCGCTATTTCTTTAATGAAAAGAAGGGAATTTTTTATTACACTGCCGATGGCCGAATTGACTTTCGTCAACCGGTCAAAGATCTGGCCAAAGAACTCAAGATGAGAATCGAAATGCGTCAGATTGGGGTCAGAGATGAAGCCCGGCTGATTGGTGGGCTGGGTGTCTGCGGTCGTCCTTTGTGCTGTTTTTCTTTTATCAGAAATTTCGAACCAATTACCATTCAGAAGGCGCGACGGCAGCAAATTGTCATTAATCCAATGAAGATCTCCGGCGTCTGCGGTCGCTTGATGTGTTGCCTGGCTTTCGAGGAAGAATCTAAAGGAAGGCTATATATAGACGATTTCGATAACGGGCTGATTGAAGACTGAAAGCGGAAACCGGTTCCCTTATTTTGTTGATACCAGAAACTGGACCCGGCTGGAAACGGCGATCAAACTACCATCGGGGCCAAAAGCTTTAACCTGCCATGAATATCTTTCACCCGGTACGATTTTGGCTTTGACTTCATCCGGTAAAACAACGCGGTTTTCTTTAGTTGTTGTCTTCCACAAGAGCTCGTGGTTGGAAATTGATATCTGATATTCCACATTCTCGCCAAGTTTCTTCCATTCAAAGAAAGAAGGAACTTGATTCATGTCAATGACAGGGGAGATCAAGGTGATTGAAGAACCACGCACCGTTTCGGTATCAGTCAGGGTAAAGTCGGGAAGAAGTGCCTGGCGTTTGGGGACAACAGCTATAATAACGGCCAAAAATATCAGTGAAATAACTCCGGTCATGGCCAGTTGACGAACATTGAAAAAGGCAGCCAGCTCCCGCTTTAATCTGGTTGCCAGCGGAACCTTTAGGCTGGCTTCTTCGCTAACCAGAACTTCAGGATGGTTTTTAATGGTGTTGATAATGAGAGAACGAGCCTGGAGTTCCTCAAAGCAAGCAGGACAGTTGAAATAATGCTCCTCGAAAAGCTCTTTATCCCTTTCGCTCAGCTTGTTAAGCAGGTACCCATCAATCATGTCTTCAAACTTACATTTCCTCATAACTTTCCACCTTCCCTTATTTTCCAATTGTTTAGTCGGGGCACACTGCCAAAAATGGAAAAAATTTTCATATTTTCATCTCTTTTCGGAGAAGCTTCAGGGCATAGTTGACCAGCTCGCTGACCTTCCGGGGGGAAATCCCGAGCCTGGCCGCCGCTTCTTCCCTGCTAAGCTCTTGATAATAATAGAGATAGAGAGCATTGCGGTATTTCGGTTTCAACTTTTCCAGAGCTGCCTGGACTTTTTCGGACATTTCCTTCTGCTCCAGTGTTTCCTGGGGGTCAGGGAATGGCTCAGGTTCGGGCGCAAATTTCATTACCCTGGTTTTTTCTCTTATATAATCAACTATGCGTCTCGAGGTAATGGTGTAGACAAACGTACCTAAAGAGGATTCTCCCCTGAACTCACCTGAGGTAATTTTTTCCATAACCTGGGAAAGAATTTCGGAAACAAGGTCGTCGCAATCGGTATTCTGGGCGCCTATAGCCTTTCTTACCCGGAAAGTAATGATAGGCCGGTAGCGGACCATCAATTCCTTGATATCCTCTTCAGCGCGTAGTTTATCCTCTGGCCTATCCCGCACGTCTGACCTCGGCTTTTATTAGCTGAAAAATATCACAGGTTAACAGTATTTTCAATTTTTTATATTTTAAAGCGACTAATATTTTGCCCCAGAGGAAGCGGAGGCTAAAGTGATAGCGACTGAAGAAAAAGCGGCTAATATTAAGATTTTCAAGAAAGAAGATACTTTTTGCCAATATATTGATCGCTATCTGATCAGAAATGGTTATGTTTTGTTGATCACCACCCCCCTCAAGAAAAAAGATGAGGGTAGCCCGACGGTCTTGTCCGGCCGCGTGAACAGGAAAGATTGAAAATGAAAGATGACAGGCCAAAAAAATTTTTAGTGACCGAAAGTAGAAAGAGTTTGAATAACTCTAATCAGGTTATCAGCCGCCTGTCTAAAATCAAAGTCTTCGATTTCGACTGGCTCAAAGCCAACTGGGATCTTCAGGGCTCAGGTCACATGGCCGCTGCTGCCCTGCCTAATATCAGTATTGGTTCGTTAATCATGCCTAAGGTTGAATCTTTCCTTCAGGCCAGCCAGATTCTGGAGAAGCTGGATGAAGAAGTTCGGGAAGAAAAATCACTCAAATTCCCAACCTGGAAGAAGCTTTTCCAGGAAAACCGCTTCTTCAATTCCGAACTAATATACTTCCTGGCCTCGGCTGACCCCAGCGAGGATAGCCTGGACCATTCGAGCTATGTAGCTGCTTATACCGTTCTTCTGGCCTGCCATTATGGTCTTCAAGACAGGAAGACATTGATTGATATTGAACGTGGAGCATTACTCCACGATATAGGAAAAATTGGTATTCCTGAGACCATCCTGCAGAAAAAAGAGGCTCTGACCGAAGAGGAAATGGAAATAATTCGTTACCATCCTCTGATCGGCTTCGCTATGGTCGAAGAGTTCAGTTTTCTGCAAGGGGCGGCTGAAATCATTCTTTTCCATCATGAAAGATATGATGGCACCGGTTATCCATTTGGATTGGTCGGAGAAGAAATTCCCCTGAGTGCCAGATTATTTGCGCTGGCTGATACTCTTGATGCTATTACTTCTGATCGTCCCTATCGGCGGGGCCGCAGCCTGGAAGAAGCTCTGGCAGAAATAGAAAAATGCCGGGGTTCTCAATTTGACCCACAGCTGGTGGATATCATGCTGAATATTCCGGTTAATCAATGGAAGAAAGCTAGAGAACGCGCCAGGAAAGCTCTCAGGATACCATCGGTAAACTGATTTTTTCAACCGTCTTCTTTTTGTTTGGCCTTCTGCTTTTCTCTGAAATAGCTTCTGGCATCAACCAGGATTTCTCTTGGTTTGGCTCCCTCAGGCGGGCCGATCAGTCCTTCCTGTTCCATCTGGTCAATTATCCGCGAAGCCCGGGCATAGCCGAGCTTTAATTTTCTCTGAAGATAAGAGGCGGAAGCCTGTCCGGTGGCCAGAACCAGTTCGACTGCTTTGTCAAAAAGTTCATCTTTTTCACCAGCCTCTCCCTCGGCTGGCAGATCTCCGGTTCTCTTCAAGATTTGCAGGATACGATCATCATATTCAGGAGAACCCTGTTCCTTGACATACTTAACGAGGCGCTGGACCTCTGGAATAGAGACGTAGGCACAATGCAGTCGGATCAGGCGGGGAAAATTGGGCGGCATGAAGAGCATATCGCCCAGACCGAGCAACTTCTCGGCTCCAACTGTATCAATAATAACTCTGGAGTCAATCTTGGACGGAACCCTGAAGGCAATCCGGCTGTTAAAATTATTCTTAATCGTGCCGGTAATGACATCAATTGAAGGACGTTGCGTTGCCATGACCAGGTGTATGCCCACAGCTCTGGCCAGCTGGGCCAGGCGGCCAAGGCAATATTCAACATCCTGGGGACTGGTCATCATCAATTCGGCCAGTTCATCAATAATAATGACGATGTAGGGAAGCGGCTTTAGCTTCTGTTTTTCTTCTTCGGTCAGTTTGCCTTTTTTCTCTGCCAGCAGGGTTTTAACCTGCTGGTTATATTGTTCGATATTTCTGACTTTCATCTGGCTGAGTAATCGCAGCCTTTCTTCCATTTTTTTAACCGCATCCATCAGGATAATCCCGGCTTTTTTAGGATCATTAACCACGGGAGCAAAAAGATGAGGGATTCCCTCATAAAGGGTAAACTCGAGCCGCTTGGGATCAATCAGGATAAGCTTGACTTCATCCGGAGTTGCTTTATAGAGGATGCTGGCTATCAAAGCATTAAGAGCCACGCTTTTTCCGGTCCCTGTTGCCCCGGCTATTAGCAGATGAGGCATAATAGCCAGGTCGGTGACATAGACTTCACCGTGGACAGTTTTACCGAGAGCAAAAGTCAATTTAGAAGGCGAGTTCTGAAATTTTTCTGATTGGATAATGTCTCGCAGTTTTATTATTTCGCGCTTATTATTCGGGATTTCTATTCCCAGAGAAGACTTACCCGGTATGCGCTGAATTCGGACTGATTCGGCCTCCAGGGCAAGCGATAATTCCTCGCTCAGGCCGGCTACCTGGCTGACCTTGATACCGGCATCCGGGAAAAATTCATAGGTGGTGATAATGGGGCCTGGGTGATATTCCCGGACTTCGCCTGAAACTTTGAATTCCCTGAGTTTTTCTTCGATCCGGCGTTTTTTTTCAAACAGCTCATTGCGGTCTATTTTTTCGCTCGGTTTTCCTGGATCAAGCAAACTGAAGGGAGGAAAGTGATAATCTCCGGCTTTTCTAAGATCAGGCAGAAGGAACCCCTGTTCCTCAGATTTAGCCAGTGGCTCTGATTGCTCGGCCGACGGCAGCTTTTCTCCCTTTTTGTAGGCACTTCTTTCTGGCCTGATTACTTTTTTTTCTTCAACTGTTTGGACTTGAATTTCTGGAGCGTCGGCAGCCGTTGGTGATTTTTCAGCCTGACCCGGCTTAATTTCATTTTCCCTGGCTTTTCTGTATTTTTCTTCAATTTTCTTTTTCATTTTTTCTTTTTTTCTGGTTTGTCCGTACTGTGTTACTCTTATTTTTACTGTTCGGGCGGTTGAATGAAAAAGCTTGGAGAAAAAACTGGCTGTGCCGGAAAGTGTCCAGCGGGTGGTAAAAAGAAGAACAAGAGCCAGCAGGCAAAGCAGAACAAAGAACGAACCGGTGTGATTAAGATAGGTGACAAGAAAACCAAGTAACAGGTCACCAACCAATCCACCTGCCAGAAATTCTTTGCCTTGCCAGGGAATATATTCAAAAATCAAAATCAACAATGGCGAGAGAACTAACAGGTATAAAATACCGGTGACCAGCCTCCTAACTAACTTCTGGCTCTGGCCAGGGAACAGTGTCTTGATGCCAATGTAGCCGAATCCGACTGGCAACAGAAAGGCCAGCAGGCCAAAGATCTGAAGCAGGGTTTCTGCCAGAAAAGCCCCTAGGCTACCCCCGAAATTATGGGTCTTATGTCCCGGCGAAGGTGTATTCGCCCAGGAGGGGTCAGCCGGGTCATAGCTGATCAAGCTGATTAATGAAAAAATAGCCAGGAAAATAAAAATGAGAGAAATAATTTCTACGACTGGACTGGTCTTCTGCCCGTTCTTCTTGTTTTTCGCCATTTTCCCTGATTATATCACAGTGGCCGGCGACTTTTCAGCCTATCTCCTGTCCTCTTTTAGACTCCGTTTAGCCCACGGAAAACCTGATATAGAGTCTGAGGTTCGAGTTCTTCGGCTCTGATTTGTGCTTTAAGCTGGACTTTCTCCAGCACCTGCGAGATTTCTTCCGGGCTATATCCGGCTTTTTCCAGGTTCTTTTTCAGGGTTTGCCGCCGTCGGGCAAAAGAGGCTTTGAGAAATTCATTAAACTCCTGGTCTTGCTTCTCAGGGAAAAATGCTGGCTTGTGGCGCCTGATAAATTTAATGCAGGCTGAGTCAACCGCTGGCGGTGGGCTAAAAGCGCCAGGTTTGATGTAGAAAAGCAGCTCCGTCTCAAAATAGTTTTGAAGTAAGATTGATAGAGGCGAATATTTTTTGGTTCCTGCCTGAGCTACGAGACGTTGAGCGACCTCTTTCTGGAAAAGGAAAACGGCCTGAGAGAGGCTATTTTTCAGCTCGAGCAGGACAAAAAGTATCTGAGTAGAGATATGATAGGGCAGGTTTCCAGCCATTTTAACTGAAGATAATCCCGTCCGCTTCCTTTCTATGAGTGGAGCCAGATCAAGTTTGAGAATGTCTCCGGCTATAACCTCAACATTAGCTGGTGCTTCAGTTTCGAGGGCGGGTATCAGGGCCTGGTCTTTTTCAATGGCCAGAACAAAGCCGGCCCTTTCAGCCAGGAGAAAAGTCAAAGCTCCTGTGCCCGGGCCAATTTCTATGAACAGATCCGATTTTTCTGGCTGATTGGCTTCTATTATTTTTTTAATGATATTCTTATCGTGTAAGAAATGCTGCCCAAGAAGCTGTCTTCTGGTCTTTTTAGCCATAAAAGAATATCACCTGATTGACTTTAATTTCACCTGCTTTCATTTTAAAGCAGAGACACCGAGATGGGAAGCTGCGATTATTTTATAAAATTAATTTTTTCCTCTGAGCTGTGGATAAAGACAGAAGCAGCCATGTTGCCAATCATATTAACTGTTGTCCGGCACATGTCTATGATTCGGTCAACACCAAGAATCAGGGCGACTCCTTCCAGAGGAATATTGATCTGCTTTAAAACCATGGCCAGCATAATCATGCCAGCTCCAGGCACACCAGCTGTCCCGATGGAAGCCAGCAGAGCCATCAGAATAATGGTGGCCTGAGCACCCAGGGTAAGATTGATCCCATAAATCTGGGCAATGAAGACCGCTGCCACGCCCTGATAAAGGGCAGTCCCATCCATATTGATCGTAGCCCCCAGAGGAATGACGAAGCTCGAATATTCTCTTTTGACTTTGAGCTTATCCATACACTCCAGGGCAACCGGGATAGTGGCGTTGGAACTTGAAGTTGAGAAAGCAATCAGCATAGCATCGGCCGTATGTTTAAAGAATTTGGCAGGTTTCATTTTGCCCAAATATCTGACCAGCAGCCCATCCACCACAAGGGCGTGAACCGACAAGCCGAGAATTACCACCAGTATATATTTGAGCAGAGTAAGGAGAATACCGGCACCAAACTGGCCAATGATGGAAGCCAGTAAGGCCAGGACTCCATATGGAGCAAATTTCATGATGAGATTGATGGCCTGAAGTATGGCCTCATTAGCTGCGTCGAAAAGCTGCAGCAGCGGGCGGGATTTTTCTGAATTGATGAAGGTCAGGCAGATGCCAAAAAGCAAGGCTATAAATATGACCTGAAGCATTTCGCCCTCGGCCATGGCCTTGATCGGATTGGTCGGCACAATATTGACCAGAACTGAAATCAATGACGGTTTTTGCTCGATAATTGAGGTTTTATTCCCAGCTGATTGCTCATAATTTTTGAGCAAGTCATGTTTGACCTGCTCATTAAGTCCGGTACCAGGTTTCAATAGATTAGCAGCTACCAGGCCAATGACGATGGCGATGGCAGTAGTCAGAGTAAAATAAATAATTGTTTTTAACCCGATCCGGCCCAGCTTCTTGATATCGCCCAGGCTGGCTGTTCCCAGCGACAACGAGAAAAAAATCAGAGGAACAACGAGCATGGTAATTAATCTGATAAAAATGGTTCCGATGAATTCAATACTCTTGGCTTCAGGGCCAAAAATTAATCCAAGCACTATCCCCAGGAAAAGTCCGATGAAGATTTTCGTATGGAGTGGAACTTTTTTCATAGGTTAATATCTCCGCTGTCTCGATTTCAGCCTAATAATAAAATTAATTTATATGATAAAAGATGGCAGTTTGTAAACCAGTATCTTGTTGACAATCCATAGGAGCTTAAACTACAATTTTTGTGGTTATGCCAGAAAAAAAGATTCTAGTAGTTGATTATGATCAAGCTTCCCTTGAAAGCCTGACCCGCATTCTAAAGGACCTGAAAGTTCAGGTCATACAGGCGACAGATGGAGCCCAGGCCTATGATCTTTTCAAAGAAGAAAAGCCAGACCTGGTTATCCTGGAAGCGATTTTGCCTAAGCTCCACGGTTTTGACCTGACCAAAAAGATTTCTCAGGAATCAAAGGGCACGGTACCCGTTATAATTATCACCGGCTTATATAAAGGTCCGCAGTACAAACACGAGGCTATGACCAACCTGGGAGCGTCCGAATACCTGGAAAAACCGGTCAATCCGGAAGTTTTACTGGAAGCTGTCAATAGACTACTGGCTGCTGAAGAGGACATCGAGGATGTCCTGCCCGACCTGGAGACAGTGATAGCGCTGGTTAGTACCAGGGGAAAATAAAAGGAAGCACGCCCCCAGAATATCAAAGGAGGATGTAATGAATGAAGGCTTATGGTCACGTTGCAATAACTGCCGGAAAATTGTTTATAAACAGGATATTATAGATAATCTCTATGTCTGTCCTCTGTGTAACTATCATTTCCGTTTAGGAGCGCTGGAACGTCTGAGGCAGTTATTTGATAAAGGACAATTTGAGACTTTTGACGACAATATTTATCCGGTTGATTTTCTTGGCTTTAAGGACCAGTTACCTTACAGCCAACGCCTTGAGGACAGCCAGAAAAAAACCGATCTGCCTGACGCTATCGTTTCCGCCCGTGGAAATCTGGACGGTCTGCCGGTTATCATCCTGGCCATGGAATTTGGTTTTATGGGGGGAAGCATGGGCTCGGTGGTTGGGGAGAAAGTTGCCCGGGCTGCTGAGCGGGCCAGAGAAGAAAAACTTCCTTTGATCATAGTGTCTTGTTCTGGCGGGGCGAGAATGCAGGAAGGCATGATATCCTTGATGCAGATGATTAAAACCTCGGCTGCTCTGGCCAGGCTGGCGGAGGCCGGTTTGCCTTATATTTCAGTTCTGGCCGATCCGACGACTGGTGGCACAACAGCCAGCTTTGCCATGCTGGGCGATATTAATATCGGTGAACCAAATGCTCTAATTGGCTTTGCCGGACCACGGGTCATCGAACAAACTATAAAAGAGAAATTGCCCAAGGGTTTTCAGCGAGCCGAATTCCTGCTAGCCCATGGTATGCTGGATGACGTGGTAGAAAGAAAGTTTCTGAGAAATTATCTGAGCAAAGCGCTCAGACTTTTCTTGAATAAACCCCGATGATCTCTCCTGCCTGCCAACGCTATCTTGACCAGGCTCAGCTTTTCGGCATCAAACTGGGTCTCGATAACATGAGGACTATGCTGACCTCTCTGGGCCAGCCTGAAAAAAATTTCCCATCAATCCACGTGGCAGGAACTAACGGCAAGGGTTCGGTCAGCGCTATGCTCGAGCGTATTTTTAGACTTAATGGCTTGAAGACTGGACTGTACACTTCGCCGCATCTGGTTGAGGTCAGAGAAAGAATCAGGCTTAACGGCCGGATGATTCCAGAAAAAACTTTTTGTCATTTACTTCTGGATATAAAAAAGAAAGAAAAGAAGCTTGAAAAGACCGGCGAAGTCAACGGTGCCTTGACCTTTTTTGAGATTCTGACTCTTTGTGCTTTTGACTATTTCAGTCAGGAGGCAGTTGATCTGGCCGTCCTGGAAGTTGGTCTGGGTGGAAGATTTGATGCGACTAACGTCGTTATCCCTGAAGTTGCGGTTATTACCTCAATCTCTTATGATCATCAGCAATATCTGGGTAAAACGATATCCAGGATAGCAGCTGAGAAAGCCGGGATTATCAAAAGGGGAGTTCCCTGCCTGGCCGGGGTTCAAAATCAGACTGCCCTTGGAGTCATCAAGAAAAAATGCCAGGAAGTCGGGTCTCCTCTGATTGAGGTTTTTGGCGATGGCAGGAAATTAACTCATAAGCGAATAAAAGACGAATATATTTTTACCTATGAAACTCCTGTTGCCACCTATCGTTTTAAACCTTCGCTTCCTGGCCTTCATCAGGGAGAGAATGCCGCTATCGCCATTGCTACCGCTGAGGTCATGCAAAACATTGGTTATCAGCTCAGTAAGGACAGGATACTGGAAGCTCTGGAGACGGTCGTCTGGCCAGGGCGGCTGGAAATTATTAGCAGAACGCCCCTGGTCATACTGGATGGAGGACATAACGACGATGGGGCCAGGGCCATAAGTGATTACATCAAGGACAATGTCGCTCAGCCTGTTATTCTTGTTTTTGCCATTATGAAAGACAAGGATGTGAAAAAAGTCGGCTCGAGGTTATTCCCATTAGCCAGTCGAATCATTTTGACCAGACCTTCTCTGGCCAGGGCGGCTCTCCCCGAAGATATTGCCAGACAATTGCCCGAATTCAGCCCAAGATACTTACTGGAGGAGGACGTAGCTTCAGCCTTGAGGCTGGCTTTGACTTTATCTGAAGGTAAGATTCCAGTCATTGTGGCTGGTTCACTCTATCTGGTTGGTGAAGCCAAGAGGTTTTTCTCCGGCTCAGAGGTCAGCCAGAGCCTGGCTTATCTTTGAGTGATTGCTTTTTATAGCTTGTAGTGCTAAATTTTTAACTTATAGGCGAGGTTTAGCCTATGCTCGAAATTGATTGGAATTTTATTATAGTTTTTATTCTGGTCTGGATTTTAGTCCTGGTCCTGTCCAGGGTTTTCTTTAAACCAATCCTGGAAGTCAGAGAAAAAAGAAAAAAAATACTTAACGAAAACGAAAAAATATATGAGCAGGCTTTGAAAGAGTATGAAGACCACCTGACTCAGGTGGAAAACAGGCTGAGAGAGGCCCGGCAAGAATCTCAGTCAATCCGTCAGAAGATTGTCTCTGAGGCCCTGGCCGAAAAATCAAAAATGACTCAGGATATTCAGATTGAGGTTCAGAGTCAGGTCGAGAAAGTCAAAAAACAGCTTCAGGATGAAGTGGAAAGACTAAAAGCTCAGCTTGGACAGCGGGTTGAGTCAATTGCCAAAAAACTAGAGGAAAAATTACTGCAGTGAAATACCGCCCGACTTATTTTCCAGGTATTCTGGTTATTTCTATCATGATTATTCTCTCTGCCCCGGGTCAGCTGCTGGCGGCTGAGGAAGGTGAAGGTTTTGACCTGTCTCTCTTCCTGGGGCAGGTGGTAAATTTTGTCTTGCTGTTTGGCGGTCTGGCCTATCTCCTGTATAAGCCTTTGCTTAAGTACCTTCAGCATAAATCTGATCAGGTTGCCGAAAATTTAAAACAGTCCGAAGAACGGCGGGTAAGTTCTTTGCGCCGGCTGGAGGAGTCGAAAGAAAGATTGAACAAGCTGGATGAGGAAGTAGACAAAATCAAAAAAGAAGCCGAAATAGAAGCGACGAGAGAACGAGAAAGGATAGCTCAGGAAGCCAGGTCGGAGGCCGAAAGATTGAAGAAACTGGCCAGGGAGGAAATTGATTCTCTGGTCAAAACAAGCCAGCGTGAACTGGAGGTTTATACTCTGGATTTGAGTATCTCTCTGGCCGAAAAGGGAATCAGGGAAAAGCTTGGCCCTGAACTCCATCGGAGAATTATTCATAAGGCTATTGACAAGCTGGAAACACTAGATGAACCAACAATCAGTAATTAGGAAATACGGACAGGGGCTGGCTTCTGCGGTCAGGACTGAAGAAGAATTCTCTCTTTGTTGGCAGCAGCTCCAGTCCTTTTCAGATCTCCTGGAGTCTGATGAGAGAATTTATTATGTTCTGACCTCGCCTTTTGTCGTCAGGAGCCAGCAGCAATCCGTTCTGGAAAAAGTGCTGGAGGAACTGAACTTTGATCCACGGGTAAGCAAGCTCATCCGGCTCTTAAGTAAAAATGGGAGGCTGGCCTGGTTGAAAATGCTATTAATTGAATTGCCTGAAGTCTGGGCCAGAGCACAAGGCATAGAGACTCTGGAAGTTAGTTCAGCAGTAGAGCTAACTGAAGAAGAGAGGAAACAGGTTGAGGAAACTCTTAAAAAAGTAGAGAAAAAGCCGGTTAGATTGACCTTTTCAATTAAACCTGAAATTCTAGGGGGACTGCTGATCAGGAAGGGAAGCATTTATTATGATGTCTCCTTGAAGGGAAGTCTCTTAAAACTTAAGGACATTATCAGTCAGAGGTAGAAGCATGGAAATTAAAGCCGAAGAGATTACCAGAATTATTGAGCAGCAGATCAAGGATTTTTCTGGCGGCGTTGATATTAAAGAAACCGGTACAGTTATTTCTGTCGGTGATGGGATTGCCCGGGTTTATGGCCTGGAAAATGCCATGTACAATGAACTGCTGATTTTCGAAAATAACGTTTACGGGCTGGCTCTCAATCTGGAAGAAGATCTGGTGGGAGCGATGCTTCTCGGGGAAACCAAGCTGGTTAAGGAAGGAGACATCGTCAGAAGAAGCAAAAGGATCCTGGAAGTGCCGGCCGGTCCGGCTTTGATCGGCCGGGTGGTTGACCCACTGGGCCAGCCACTTGATAACAAGGGGCCGATTAAAACTGATATAAGCATGCTGGTAGAGAGGCTGGCTCCGGGAGTGGTGGAAAGAATGCCGGTCCGGGAGCCTCTTCAGACCGGAATCAAGGCCATAGATTCGATGATTCCAATTGGGCGTGGTCAGAGAGAATTGATCATCGGAGACCGACAAACAGGAAAAACAGCTATCGTCGTTGATACTATTCTCAACCAGAAAAATTCCGGAGTCATCTGTATTTATGTGGCCATCGGTCAGAAAAATTCGACTGTTGCCCAGGTAGTTAAAAGCCTGGAAGATTTTGGAGCGATGGCTTATACGACGGTGGTGTCAGCTACTGCCTCTGACCCCTCAGCCCTGCAATATCTGGCACCTTATGCTGGTTGTGCCATGGGCGAATATTACCGCGATCGCGGTGAGCATGCCCTGGTCATCTATGATGATCTCTCCAAACATGCAGCTGCTTACCGTGAAATCTCGCTTCTGCTGCGGCGGCCGCCTGGCCGGGAAGCCTATCCAGGAGATGTTTTTTACCTTCATTCGAGATTACTGGAAAGAGCAGCTAAGATGAACAAGGAACTGGGCGGTGGGTCATTGACCGCCTTGCCAATCATCGAGACTCAGGCTGGCGATGTTTCGGGCTATATCCCGACCAACGTAATTTCTATAACTGATGGCCAGATTTACCTGGAGCCGGCCCTGTTTAATGCTGGTATTCGTCCTGCCATCAACGTCGGAATTTCCGTTTCTCGTGTTGGTGGTAATGCTCAGATAAAAGCGATGAAGCAGGTGGCTGGAAAATTGCGGCTGGATCTCGCTCAGTATCGTGAACTGCAAGCCTTTGCTCAGTTTGGAACTGAGCTGGACAAAGCCAGCCAGGCCCAGCTGGATCGTGGCCTGAGGTTAACAGAAATTCTGAAGCAGGAACCTTATTTGCCTCTGCCTGTTGAAAAACAGGTGTTGATTATCTATGCTGGTAACCGTGGCTTCCTGGATGAAATACCGCTGGCAGCAATCAGAGACTATGAGAAGAGTCTTTATAATTATTTCGAAACCCATTATGCTCATCTGCTGCAGGCCATAGCTGCCAGTAAACAGATTGATCTTCACCTTGACCAGGAAATAAATCAAGCTCTACAGGAATTTAATCAAGTTTTCAGAGAGGGATTAAAAGTTGAGCACCATAATTGACCTGAGACGGCGGATTCAGAGCGTCCGTAACAGTCAGCAAATTACGCAAGCGATGAAAACGGTGGCCACTTCCCGTTATAGAAGAGCTCAAAAGCAGGTGGTGGCCAGGAGGCCTTTCTGGCATACTTTTCCAGAGCTGGTCATTTCTCTGAGCAGGGAATTAAACCTGGCCGAGCATCCCTATCTTCAGGTCAGGCCGGAAAAGAAACTGCTGGTAGTGGTCATAACTTCGGATAAAGGATTATGTGGAGCTTTCAATTCAAATTTATTAAACCTGGCCGCCAGCTTTATCAATGAGAAGGGTAACAACAGCCAGATAGCCCTTATCCCGATCGGCAAAAAAGCAGTTAATTTTTGCAGAAATTTTCCCTGGCCGATAGCGATTTCATATTCTGATGGTGTTGAAAAAAAGATAACAGCCATCAGTCAGAATTTAAGCCAGTATTTTGATTATGAGTTTATCCGCCAGAACGTTGATGCCGTCTATCTTATTTATAGTGAATTCCGTTCGGTTTTAGCCCCCAGGCTGACTGCGACCAGGTTACTGCCTCTGGCCGCTGACCTATCTGGCCGCTCATCGGAACACCTGGAGCCAATCTGGGAGCAAGAAGCCTCGACTATAATTAATTATTTGCTAAAATTTTATTTAAAAACCCAGCTAGAGCATGTGCTGTTTGAATCGCAGGTGGCAGAACAGGCTGCCCGGATGATGGCTATGGAAAATGCTTCCAGAAATGCCGAAGACCTTATCTCCAGTCTGGTCTTACTGCTCAATAAAATGCGCCAGGCGGCCATAACCAAAGAGCTGCTCGAGATTCAGACAACAGTCGAGGCCCTGCGATAAGAAGGAGTAAAAACTGATGAATGAAGTGGCCGTAAATCAAATCAAGGATTCATCGGCTGGGGAAATCGGGCGGGTCGTTCAGGTTATTGGCCCGGTGGTCGATGTAGCTTTTCCCACTGGACAGCTGCCCGAAATTTACACTGCCATCAGAATAACCAGTGAGGGCTTTGAGGTGCCCATACCAGTTGACATTATTGTTGAGGTTGAGCAGCACATAGGCGATTTTAAAGTCCGCTGTGTCTCGATGCATCCAACCGAAGGCCTGGCCCGAGGGATGAAGGCCATTAATCTTGGCCGGCCGATTGAGGTCCCGGTGGGCGAAGGCACACTTGGTCGCGTGATCAATGTTATCGGTCAACCAGTTGATCATCTCGGCCCCATCCAGGCGACAAAAGTTTATTCCATCCATCGTCAGCCACCTCCACTGGATGAACAGAGTACCAGGCTGGAAATGTTTGAAACTGGAATTAAAGTCATTGATCTGATGCAACCCTTTTTAAGGGGTGGCAAAATTGGTCTGTTCGGTGGAGCAGGAGTGGGGAAAACAGTTATCATTATGGAGCTAATTCATAATGTGGCCACCAAGCACGGCGGTTATTCAGTCTTTGCTGGAGTAGGGGAAAGAACCAGGGAAGGTAATGATTTATGGCTGGAGATGAAGGAATCGGGTGTTTTAAATAAGACGGCTCTGATTTTTGGTCAGATGACCGAGCCACCAGGAGCCAGGTTACGCGTTGGCCTGACCGCTCTATCTGTCGCTGAATATTTTCGAGACGAACTGGGCCAGGATATCTTGCTTTTTATTGACAATATTTTCCGTTTTGTCCAGGCCGGTTCAGAGGTGTCAGCCCTGCTGGGTCGTATGCCGTCAGCTGTCGGCTACCAGCCAAATCTGGCCAGTGAACTGGGCGAACTGGAAGAGAGGATTACCTCTACTAAAAAAGGTTCAATAACTTCTGTTCAGGCCATTTATGTCCCGGCTGATGACTTCACCGACCCGGCGGCAGCTACGACTTTTACTCATCTGGATGCAACTACCAATCTGTCAAGAGCACTGACGGAGATGGGGATTTATCCGGCAGTTGATCCTTTAACTTCTTTTTCCAGAATTCTTGATCCTCGAATTGTCGGCGAGAGGCACTATAAAGTAGCCAGAAGAGTCAAAGAAATCCTGCAGCGCTATAAGGAGCTACAGGACATAATTGCAATTCTGGGTATAGAAGAACTGTCAGATGAAGATAAGCTCATGGTAGCCAGGGCAAGAAAGATACAAAGATTTCTTTCGCAACCTTTTCATGTGGCTGAGCAGTTTACCGGCCGACCGGGGAAATATGTTCCAGTCGAGGAGACGATTAAAGGTTTTGAAGAAATTTGTAACGGCCTACATGATGATAAGCCAGAACAGGCTTTCTATATGGCTGGTACTATTGAAGAGGTAGTGGAAAAAGCAGAGGAACTTAAAAAGATATGAGTCCGGAAAACGCGGATTTTTTTGAATTAAAGGTTATTTCACCTACCAGGCTTCTGACCGAAGGCAAGGTGACTGAGCTGCAGGTACCAGGGCTTGATGGTTATCTTGGTATCTGGCCAGGCCATCGGCCTTTGAATGCCTGCCTGGGCCGAGGTGAAATTATCTTCAAGACTATCGATAACCGTGAAGAAAGTGTCACGATTAAAGGTGGCGTTATTAAGGTTGAGTCTGCTAAAATTTTAATTATGGCGGACCTGGAAGAAAAATGATTGAAGTTAAACCTGCTGAACGACCTGATGAGACTCTGGATACTTTTTATAAAGGAAAGATTCTGGTTTTACAGAGAAAGAATGGCTTTCGTTTTTCAGTTGACGCACCACTGCTGGCCAGTTTTATTCAGACCAGAAACGGTGATGAGATTCTTGAAATCGGTACTGGCTGTGGAATAATCCCCATGCTGCTCAGTGTGAAGCCTTTTCATCATATCGTTGCTCTGGAGGTCCAGCAGGGACTGGCTGATCTGGCCCGACGTAATATTATGCTGAACCATCTGGACGGCCGAATAACCATAGTCGAGAAGGACTTCCGTCAATATAAACCCTGGCACCAGTTTGATATTGTCTTTTCCAACCCGCCCTATATTCCGAGGGATTCCGGTTATCTCAGCCGGACGGAAGAAAAGAATATTGCCAAGCATGAAATATTAAGTTCGATCGAAGAAATTCTAAAGGCGACTAAAGACTGGCTGAAAAGTAGCGGATCAGCTTACTTTATCTTGCCTGACAAGCGAAGAGAAGAATTTGAAGAAGAACTGAGCCAGGCTGGCCTGAGGTTAAAGCGCTGTCGCCTGGTTTATCCGAGGGAAGGCGAGCCTCCCAATTTCTTTCTGGCGGAATGTGGCCAGACAGTTGGCGAGGTGGAGACCATGCCGCCGCTCGTTCTTTATGGTCAGGATGGAAAATACACTGAAGAAGCTGAAGCTATATTTTCGGGGGCGTTCAAGAGGTAGATGGGGGCAGAAAAGCCGTCGCATCTGGCTTTGATACTTTACTTTTCAGCTGCTATTGACAATCTGAGGGCAAGAGTCTTCTAATAAAGGGAAAAATGATAAAAGGGAGAAAACAGAAAAATGGAAAAAAGTTTAACCCTGAGCAGCCCATGGCTCAGATTCTGGAGCTTTATCACCGGCCTGGGCATGGCGATAGCTTCTTATCTGACCATAGATCATTTTTTCAGAGCTAATTTCCCTGAGACAATCTTTACCGGTTCGTTTTGTGACCTTAGCAGTTTTTTTAATTGCGATAGCTCGGCTTATTCACCGATTGCCCATTTTCAAGGAGTTCCCCTCGGCTATTGGGGACTTGTTCTAGGCATTCTGGTGATGCTGGGAGCCTTTTTGCCTTCTCCTCGTTTTGAAAAAGTAAATAAACTCTTATCTTTCCCCAACGCTCTAGGGGTACTGGCCCTTTTCTTCTATTCGGTTTTTTATCTTAAAAGCCTATGCCTGCTATGTTCTGGGTATTACCTTTTTTCCCTTATAAACTTTTATTTATTCTGGAAGTTCGGGCTACCCTCTGAGCCGCGAGGACTGGTTGGCTTTTTCCGCGACCTTCTGTTTGGCTCCATCAAGCCGCTGGTGGCTATTGGTGTTTTAACAGTCATGGGTGCCTTTGGTTTTCATCTTTTTTATGAGGCTAAAAAGGATGCTCAATCGGGAGGTGTGGCTTTGAAAATTGTCAAGGAGTTTTACAGTCTACAACCGGTCAAAGAGCCAAGTTTAATTTCACCTTACTGGACAGCTAAAGCAACTGAGGACTTTGATCAGGCACCGATTCGCATTATTGAATATGCTGATTTCCTTTGCCCTGACTGTCTTTTCCTCTACCATCAACTGGAAAGAATAAAAAAGGAATATGAAGGAAAGATAAATATCGCTTTTCAGTTCTTCCCGCTGGAAGCTAAATGCAATGATGTGGTTGACAAAGATAAACATCCAGGAGCCTGCGACCTGGCTTATATAGCTGCCTACGATCCATCCAAATTCCTTCAAATCCATAATGAGCTATTCAAGAATTTTGATAAGGCCAAAGACCCTGAGTGGCGGCTGCAGCTGGCCAAGAAATACGGAGTTGAAAAAGCCCTGACGGATGAAAAAACCAAAGAACTGGTCAAAAAGATTATTGACACTGGCAAGGAATATGAAAAAACCTCTGACAGATTCCCCTATGGGATAAGGTCGACGCCGACCATGATCATTAACAACCGGATGATTATCGGCACACTGCCCTATGCCCACCTGAAAGCTATCATTGACTCCTTGTTGACTGAGCAGGAACAACCAGCTTCAGGTGAAACTAAGTTTCTGGAAAACTGGGTTGATACAACCAACTTAACGAAAAAGAAATAACAGCAATAAAAATTATCCGGTTACCTGATTTTAGAGCTTAATCCCTCCTCTTTAAGCGGGGGGAGTCTTAATTCTGGCCTGTTCGGAAATCGAGGGTGACGTCAGGTCTTTAAATTTTCAGTCTGAAGTCAAGACTTTCAGCCAGCTTCCTTTTTTTCCTTGATAACTATTTCTCGGTTTAGAAGCTCTTTGCGGATAAAATTGAATACTTCTGGCTCCAGTCCTAAGTATTCTGGAGCAATTATTCCATGTTTCTTAATCAAGCCTCGAGCCACTGCCCTGGCGACGGCCGTAGCGGTATAGCCGGTGGTCCTGGCCATACTGTGAATCCCACTTTTCCGATCAAAACGATCAAAAAGGTCATAGGTTAATCTGAGTGGCTGACCGTCCTTTTCTCCGCTGATGATAACTCTTAAAATGGTCAGGTCTTCTTCCCCAGCTTCAACATTTAACCGGGGGAAAAGAATTTTAGCTGACAGGTCAACCGGCCGGATTTTCTGGCCGGCTATTTCTACCGGCTGCTCAGAAAAAAAGCCAGCCTGTCTTAAAGCCAGCATCTTTTCGCGGTGGCCAGGATAGCGAAGCGTCTTTTCGACCATCTCCGGGACAGTCAGAGTTTCGATCATAGTTCGCAGACCATCAGTGATAAAGGCCTCGAGGGTTCCCAGTTTTTCAAACTCCAGAAATTCAGGTTCGGATAAAGCCGGCTTTATTACGAGCTGCCCATTTTCCAGGCATCTGGCCGGTCTCAGATATTCCTCTATGACATCAACCGGAGAGAATACTGCCTTGTATTCAAAAGGCCATTTTCTGATAACCGGCAGGCCGCCCACATAAATGATGACCGAGTAAGCTTTATCCAGCTGGCTGAGTCCGTAACCGGCCAGGATATTGCTTAAGCCAGGGGCGACGCCACAATCAACTGCTGCTGTTATGTTCTGTCCTTTAGCCAGAGAGTCAAGTTCAAAAGGATTTTCCGGGAAAAAAGAAATATCTACTACATTTCGGCCAGCTTCGAGACAGGCTTTGAGACTTTGAAATCCGAGGTAACCAGGCACAGCATTTATAACCAGGTCATAATCACTGACTAAGTCTTTAGTAGCTTCAGACTGGCTTATATCCTGGCCTATAACCTTGATACCGGCGGTGGCCAGTTCAGCCAGAGCCTCCTGCTTCAAATCAACTGAAGTCAGGCTGAATTCCGGCTCAGAGGCCAGATCCAGCGCCATAGCTTTGCCCACCAGACCAGCTCCTAAAACAACGATTTTCATGTTTCATCTCCTTTTTTGAATCTGTTTTCAGTCAGAGTAAAGGTCAAAGAGAAAATAGCAGCAGAGGCTGGAGATTATAAACCACTAAAACGATTAAGATAACAAATTAATGGCCTGAGACTCGCTGTTAAAGATATCATTTAATTTTTCTTTATCTTAGAGGAAAGCCTCTTTTCTTCCTTCGACCTGCAACCTCTCACACCCTGGCTAACAGTTCAAACTCGGGCGGGCCAAAACCCCTTACTTCTGGCTGAAGGCCTGCTTAATTTCTTCCAGGCTGACTCCCAGGATTTTCCTGGCTATGGGATCCAGGTCTTTCTCTTCGCCCTGAAGGTGAATAGTGGTGTGGACGTGGGAAAGTGACTCACCTGGGTTGAGGGCAGCGGCTGGTGAGGAAGTCTCCAGTTCATAAAAAGGTCCGAGAGGTTTGGCCCCTGGAGCGACCGGCCCATCATTATAAGCATTGACCACATCTCCAGCATAAGGATCTTTCTGGAATTCCCAGAGAGAGTTGATATATTCAGCCGGACTTTCAGGCAGGGTATAGTGAACAATCGTCAATACCTGATGAGCGGCGTCATAACTGCCGGCGAAAGGTAAAGCCCGTCGGGGAGGTATCCCGATCTTGCTCCGATACTGGCCGTCTCCTTTAAAATAAATAACACTGTCGGCAATTTTTAGGCGCTCTGGTGGTATAGGTCCAAAATAGGTATCATGAACTATCGGACCAAGCTCTGCTTCCGGCCCTGGTTTATAAGGAATAACTACGGTAGTAGTAGGAGAAGGATTGAACATGCCCAGAATCCAGATAGAGACCAGGCCGGTTTCTTTCTTCCAGGGTAAATCGCCGGTGTTAGTAATCTGGTTATCCGATTCAAAGGCTACCCAGCTCAAGCCGTCAGATAAAGGTACCCCCAGCGATTCGACCTGGTTTTTATCCAGCATCCGGATTGTCCGGTCAACTTTTATCTTAAATTCAAAATTAGCATAATTTGTCAGGTTCATTTCTTTTTTTAATACAACTTGAGTCTCGTCCTTAGCTACCAGGTCAAAACTACCTTCATTAAGTGGTGGAGGGGTGAACCAGTGATCAAAGTCAAAAGGAGAACCGGCCTTAAAGAAAAGGGCAAACTGACCTCCTTCCGGTCCTAACCAGAAACGGTCTTCACCGCCAAAAGCGTTCATATGGGGATCATTCTGACCGGAAGCAATTAGCTCTTGATTTATCCAGCCGAAGCTCAGACCGCCCGGGCCTTTAGCTGTGCTGGTCATTACTCTGCCCTGAATATCAGGATTGATAGCTACCATAGCCTGGCCGTCCCGAGCAGAGAGAACAATGACCCCTGTCCTGGCTTGAAGGAACTCCAGGTCCTCCTTAAAAAGACGCGCTTGATCTTTAACCTGATCTTTAACTGCTGGCCGACTACAGCCTGCCAGCCAGAAAAAAGACATCGCTGTCATGATTACCAGCAGGTTGGAAAAAATCTTTTTCATGTCATACCTCCTGATGGGAGTAAAATTAAGATATCAATTTGAATCTCATTTCTCAAGATATAAATAAAAAGAAAACTTCAATGAGTTCCAGGATGATTGCTTTTTTCCATCATCCGGGCGAACCACTGCCAGATTTTCTGATGGAATTTAAGACTGGGTGGATTGTTTTTAAGGATGTTCCAGTAACTATCTGGTTTATCGTCGAGCCTCAGACCAATTTTTAAATTTTCATCCCACAGGCGATAGCTTTCCGGGTGAAATTGAATGCCGAGAACATTGACAAACCTGGTATGCTGTATAGCTTCGATGATTTTGCCATCGGAAGAAAGAGCTACGACCTTAAAACCATGTCCGAGCTGATCTATGGCCTGGTGATGTGAGCTCAAAATCCGGGGGTGATCTTTGTCTGAAAAACCGAGAACATTGACAAAAAATGCTCCCCGGAGAAGATTTAACCGGTGGAAATAATAGTCTGAAATATTCAAATCGGGTCTTAATTTCCTATAAGGATTGTTGTGCCAGCACTCAGGATCGAGAGTGAGGATATCTTCCAGCTGGTTCAGGCTATAGACTTCTGACCAGATGTCCTGAATAAGCGTTCCTCCGGTTCCAACATTCAGACTTTGGGCACCAAGACAGATACCAAGGATCGGTAGCTCCGGCTTCGAGTCCAGCAAAGGTTTAAAATTTGGGTCCTGGTAACCTCCCAGAAAATGGAAAATAGCCGAGAGTTCGAAATAATGGCGGTAAGGATCTTCAATGACAGTCAGAAGATTGGTCTTTTCTTTAAAGGTTGAGGGCGGTATATCAGGGCCGCCGAAAAAAATGACCCCATCGGAATTATTTATGATGTCAACAAATTCAGGTGTACAGGCGTTTTGATGGAAAATATCCTGCTCGCTTAGCTCGGCCGAGACGGGATGGAAACTAAACCAGTTGAGATTGTTAGCTCTGGCATATTTCATGGCTTCCTCATAATTGGTTAACTCTTTTGTATGATAGACACCGACCACTTCCAGCTGAGGAATCTCGATAAATCCTTTTTCTCTCAGAGCCTGCAGGTTCTTAATCGTGCCGATAGAGGGGTAAAAGACAGTTAACTTGATCGGTGTGGCTAATGCCAGTCCATCGAACATCCCAGATAAAAGTACAACAACCAGAATCAGACAGATTAAAGTCTTGTTTTTATCCATCAAAGGCTCCTTCCATTCATCGAAAATATATTTTGACTCTTTTGCCCGGCTTGTGCAATAAAAAATGCTGGCCGGCCTGAGCTTACAAAAATTGACAAAAAAGGTTGACAAGGGGCATCAAAATGGCTTATACATCTTATCTAGGATAAGATATATCAGATTAGACAGGAGGTGATGGTTTTTGAGGTAAAAATAAAAACTTTCATAAAAATCTCAATTTAATCTAATCCAATTTGCTCTTATCAAATTCCATTTTATCCTTAAAAAAAGAGCTTGTTCGTTAAGAAAATTCAGGAGGTAAAAGTTAATGCCTAAAAACAAAATCAGAAATCTATCCATAGTGATAGCAATTTTGCTCACCATAGGTTCAGGTCTATCTCTTTTCGGGCAGATTTCGAGCCGGGAAACAGGCTCGATTCGTGGTGTCATTACCGACGAAGAGGGGGCCCCGCTGCCTGGTGTCAGCATTATCGTTAGCGGCCCCAGCTTGATGGGGAAGGCGACTGATGTAACCAGGGCTGACGGTACTTTCAGGATTCTGTTGCTGCCGCCCGGTGTTTACACCATGACCGTCGAGCTACCCGGTTTTCAGACATACATTGAGGAAGGAATCGAAGTCAGGGTTGGTTCGACGATTACCAGAAATATTAAATTGGGCCAAAAGAAGATGGAAGAACAGGTAACGGTAGTAGGGGCAGCGCCGGTTGTTGACGTTAAAGCCTCGAAAACCCAGCAAGTATATAAAGCTGACCTGATTCAGAATCTCCCCATCAGCCGCAATCTTAACTCTATTATTACTCTTACACCAGGAACGGTCGATGCCAGTAATATCAAGGGAGCAACCGCTGCCGGTAATACCTATCAAATTGATGGTCTTAATGCCAATGATCCGACTAACCAGCAGCTCAGTATTCCAATTGATTTTAATGTCCTGGAAGAAGTTGAGGTTCTGACTGGTGGCGCACCGGCTGAAGTTGGCTGGACTCTGGGTGGTTTTGTCAATGCTGTTACGAAATCTGGTGGCAATAATTTTTCGGGCATGATCCAGGGCTACTACACCAATGATGATCTGACCAAATCCGTTTTACCGGATGAACAATTGAAAGCTATGGGTTTATCCAAGCCATCTTCGGCTATTTATGATTATGATCTTTCAGGCGGATTTGGCGGGCCCATCATCAAAGATAAGATCTGGTTCTATCTGGACGGACGTTATGCCAGAAATGCCTACCATTCCAGCTTTATTCCTTTTGTTTCCCCTTATGATGGAACCTATTATGATAACTTTGATCGAAAAAGCGAAACCTGGGCAGCCTTTGGCAAGTTCACCTTTCAGCTGGCTAGAAATGTCAAGCTGGCGGTAATGGGTAATGGTCAGCAAACTACTGATAATACTGCCGCTTCCGGCTGGAATATACCCTTTGATTGTCTGTATAAAACTGATCCGTGGGCCAATTATGCTTTCACCGGAGTATTGACCTGGATGGTTAATAGCAATACATTAGTTGAAGCCCGGGCCGGTTATGCGACTGTCGATGCTACCTTGCCACTTATCCGCGACGAGCAAACCAACATCCCCTATATGTGGGATGGTTATACTGGCTATTACTTCGGAACGGGCTATTATGCTCAACAGTGGAATGGTCGTCCGTCTGTTCAGGCTTCTGCTCATCTAACCCGATTTGTTGATAATTTCCTTGGAGCTGATCACGAATTCAAAGCGGGAGTTGAGATTCAGCGGGGAGCGGCCAAATGGGCTAACTGGAAGACCAATACGATGGAATGGCCCTGGTATAATAACAGCCCCTATTACTGGACAGCTCAAGGCTATCCACGGGATTCATATGGAGATGGCTATATCGGATTCTGGGCTCTCGGGCAGACCAAAGATGAAAGTATGGTCGAAGGTGACTTCTTGCGTTATGGTGGCTACATTCAGGATTCTCTGACCATTAAGAACCGCCTGACCATTAACCTTGGCTTGCGTTTCGATGGTACCAAGGGCTGGATCCCTGATATTCACAAGGGGGCTACTGGCAGCTTTGCCAGTGAACTCGGTGCCTTATTGATCGAGCCAGAAATTGGCTTTAACCCCTATGATGAATTTACGATGGAGGGAGTCGATAATCTGGTTGACTGGTTTAATGTTTCACCCAGAATTGGTATTACCTATGATCTTTTTGGCAATGGCAAGACCGCTCTGAAGTTCAACTACGGTCTGTATCGGGAATCAGTCTGGGGTTCAATTATTTACAAATGCCATCCGCTTTATTACAAGGAATACTTCTTCAACTGGTGGGATGAGAATGGCAATGGTCAACCCGATTCGCCCAGCCTTGGGGACTATTATGAAATGCTGTGGTCCTGGTCGAATCCAACAGAGATGCTCAGAGAGAGCTGGATTACCGGTATCTCCACTGATACCAAAGCACCTTATGATGAACAAATAGTAGTTGGGCTTGATCATGAGCTTTTTAAGAATTTTAAGGTCGGCCTGAACTACATGTATAAAGTTAAAAAGAATATTCTCGACGATGCTCTATATGATCTGGAAACAGGCAAAACCTGGTATAACCCGGAGACTGCACCTGGCGATGAATACTGGGTACCATTCACCACGACTGTCCCCGCTGTCGGCAACTATCCTGCACAGGAAGTGACCATGTATTTTATGAGCAATGATGCTCCTCAGAACTGGATACTTCAGATCAGAAACATTCCTGAGGCCTATCGCAAATATTCAGCTTTTGAACTGTCCTTCGAGAAACGCTATGCTAATGGCTGGCAGCTGGGTGGCTCGATTAACTATTCAAAAACCTGGGGCAACATAAACGGTAGCTACACTGATATTCATGGCTACACTTCGGCCGCCAATGATGCTAACTGGTTTGTTAATACCGATGGCCGAACCTATGAAGATCGCCCATTAGTTATCAAGCTCTTTGGTTCATTTAATATTCCATATGGATTCGTGGCATCCTTTAACTATCGCTTCAGCAGCGGCACTCCCTGGGCTCGTGGGGTAACTGTTGTTCCACCTGAAGATTGGGCAGCTCAAAACAACGTCAATATCTATAATTCATATTATGTTAATCTTGAACAGGTTGGCACCAGACGAAATTATGCCTGGAATCTACTTGACGTTCGACTGGAAAAAGTTTTCAGCCTGAAAAAATATGGACGGCTGGGCCTGTTTGTTGATGTCTTTAATGTACTTGGCCAGCACTATGTCAACATCAATCAGAATCCGAGTGGAACCTGGATGCCGGTCGATAATAACTCGACTCAAGGTACCTATAATCTGAGTGGAACTTATAAGAAGATAACCAGCATTTCCAATCTGACCAGAACTCTCCGCTTTTCTGCTCGTTACAGCTTCTAATCGTCCTTTACAGTTAAATTTAAAGGGAGGAATCAGCCGATTCCTCCCTTTTTTTATTGGTTTCGAGGGCTTTGTGGCAAGCAGTTATAAACCTGGCCAGCCTTAAAAACAAAAAAGAAAGAACATAATCAGTGGCTATTTGCTATTTATAAATCAGCCAGCTAATCTCCCTTTTTTGACTTCATTTTGAAATCTGGGAGGCAAGAAGTCTATAATGAAAAAAGCAGGATATCAGCCATGGGAGCGGTAATAGTTAAAAGGACAGAGTTTGAGCGGGTGGAATTTTATGCTGGAGGCTCTGGTCAGGAAAGGCCTCTGGCCGTCTATAGGGCCGGCGAACGCCATCTAATTGAAAAAGTGATATCAAAAAAGCGGATTATGGACAGCCGAACCGGCCGCCTCAAGGAAGTTTTTGAGTGTCAGCTGGCTGGCGGTAAAAAAATTGAGATAGAGAGAGAGTTTGAACAGAATCAAAATAGCCAGGAAGGATAGACCCGGCGGTTTTTCTCGTCTAAAATATTGTTGTGAGCCTTGATTTTCTTCTGGATCTACCAGAGTTCAGGACCCTGGTAGAAAAGTTAAAAGAGGGGGAGGACTGTCTTCATTTATCAGGTTTAATCCCTGAGGCCAGAGCTTATTTTTATGCTCTGCTGGCGGGCCAGATTGACAGGCCGTTAATTATTGTAGAACCTCAGGCCTGGGCTCTGGAGGAAATAAAACAGGAGATCGAAAATTTACTGGGTTTTTTCTCAATAAAAAGACAGGTTGAATCACTGCCAGCGCTCAGCGCTGATCCCTATCTGGAAGTGCCTGTGCCTCTGGAGATGGTAGCTTCCAGATTAAAAGTCCTGTATGGGCTTAATCAAGGCCATCAACCGCTGATCCTGACTAATCTTCCTGGTCTTCTCAAGAAGGTTCCGCGGCCAGAGGATCTGACCCGGTCAGTGGTCAGAATAAATCGAGGGCAAACGTTAGACCGGGATCTTTTGCTTCAGCAGCTGGCCGATTATGGTTACACCCAGGAGGATCTTGTGTCTTCAGCCGGAGAATATGCTTTCCGGGGTGGCATTGTTGATATTTATACAGTCTGGTCAAAAAATCCATTCCGTCTGGAATTTATTGAAAACCAGGTAGCCTCCATCAGAGAATTCGATCCATCGACCCAGAGGTCTATAGGGAGGCTGGAATCTGTGGTCATTCCTTCCCTTAAGGAATACCCCGGAGGGAAAGAATTTCAGGAAGAGTTTAAATGTCAGGCCAGGAAAAGGGAAACAGGGCTGGCTGATCTTGAAAGAAAGATCGAGCTGTGGGAAGAAGGAGAAATTCTGCCTTCTTTTGATTATTATGCACTGGCGGCCAGCGAGCATTTCTGCCCGCTGAGTTCCTACCTATCCAATCCGCTCTTTATTCTGGAAGAAAAAGATTTAATCGAAAAGGAATGGGAAGAACAGTTCAGAGACTGGGAAAAAACATATGATAACCTGGTTAAACAGCGAAGTTTCGCCCTGCCGCCGGCTGAAATTTTTTCTTTAGATTTCCTACAGGAGGTAAAAGGCAAGGCAGTTTACATTCAGGATCTGTCGGAAGAAAGTGAGCAGCCTGCTCTCCAGCTTGGTTTTCAATCAGTGCCCAGATTTGATAACCGGATTCCATTTTTTCTTCAATATCTTAAAAAGCGCCAGGAAGAAAGAGACGTCTGCTATATTTTCCTTACGAATCCCGGTAAAAAAGACAGGCTGGCTCATCTCCTCAGAGAGAATGATTTAACAGTCAGATCGGTCTCGGATGTGACGGAAAAGCCAAGAGGTGAGGAAATCAACCTGGTCGAAGGACGGTTGGAAAAAGGTTTCAGCTATCCCCGCCAGAAGATCTATCTATTTGCTGAGAAAGATATTTTTACGGAAGAAAAGGTTCTTATCAGCCGCCCTTCGAGAAAAGTCTTCTTTTCTCAATTTCAGGATCTAAAGCAAGGCGATTATGTAGTTCATACAGAATATGGGGTTGGGCTGTTTAATGGTCTAAAAAAAATTGACCTTGATGGTCAGCCTCATGATTTTATTGAATTGGTTTATCGCGACGATGATCGCTTATTGGTTCCGGTTGAGGATCTTAATCTCGTTCAGAAATTTGCCAGTTCGGCTGGAGCCAGCCCTCAGCTGGATAAACTGGGCAGTCAGAGCTGGGTGAAAACCAGAGCCAGGGTGAAAAAGGCGGCCGAAGAAATCGCCCAGGAGCTGCTCGAACTTTATGCCAGGCGGAAAACTGCTCGGGGCTTTGCCTTCAGCCCAGAAGGTCAGTGGGAGAGAGAATTTGATCAAATTTTTGCCTACGAAGAAACTGAAGACCAGCTGCGGGCCATTCAAGAAGTCAGAAGCGATATGGAGGCTGACCAGCCAATGGACAGGTTGTTGTGCGGCGATGTTGGTTATGGGAAGACAGAAGTCGCCATGAGAGCGGCGTTCAAGGCCGCTATGGATGGAAAGCAGGTAGCTGTTCTTTGCCCGACGACCGTTCTGGCCAATCAACATTTGACCACCTTTAGACAGCGGATGCTGCTTTTTCCGGTCAGAATCGAAGGGCTGACCAGACTGCAGAGCAAAAAAGAGCAGCAAAAAATCCTGGAGGATCTAAAAAAGGGCTTTGTGGATATTATCATTGGAACTCATCGTTTGCTTTCAGCTGATGTTGAGTTCAAGGATCTTGGTCTGTTGATTATAGATGAGGAGCAGCGATTTGGAGTCAGTCATAAGGAAAAAATAAAGCAATTAAAGGCCAATGTTGATGTGCTGACCTTAACGGCTACGCCGATTCCCAGGACGCTGAATATGGCTTTGAGTGGCTTAAGGGATATCAGCCTGATCGAGACACCGCCCCGGGACAGGTTGGCTGTCCACACGGTGGTTGCTCCTTTCAACAGCCGATTGGTAGCCTCGGCTATAAAGCAGGAATTGGAACGGTCGGGACAGGTCTATTATATTCATAACCGCATTGAAGACATAGATCGGATGGCCCATCTGGTGGAGAAGCTTGTTCCTCAGGCCAGGGTTATAACCATGCATGGGCAGATGCCTGGCAGGGAACTGGAAAAAAGAATGTCGGCTTTCATCGATCAAAAATATAATGTGCTGGTCTCGACCACCATTATTGAAAACGGCATAGATATTCCTCTGGTTAACACGCTGATTGTCGATCGGGCGGACCTTTATGGCCTGGCCCAATTATACCAGCTGAGGGGCCGGGTAGGACGATCTTCTCGCCAGGCCTATGCCTATTTTCTGGTGCCTCCCCTATCAGAACTAACATTCGAAGCCAGGGAAAGGCTCAAGGCCTTAAAGGAGTTCAGTGAACTGGGCTCAGGTTTTCGCCTGGCAGCCAGAGATCTTGAAATCCGTGGGGCCGGGAATATTCTGGGGCACCGCCAGCACGGATTTATAGAAGCAGTCGGCTATGAGTATTTCTTGCAGTTACTGGATAAGGCCATCCGGGAACAAAAGGGCGAGAAAATTGAAGAGGTGAAATGCCAGATTAACCTCAAAATTGATTTCAGGATCCCGGAGGATTATTTGCCTCAGGTCAATTTAAGGCTGAACCTCTATAAGAGACTATCTTCTCTGGAGCGGCCAGATGAGGCCTTAAGGATTAGAGAAGAAATTGAAGATCGTTTCGGTCCTGTTCCGCCGAGTGTGGAGAATCTTTTCTATTACGCCAGGATAAGGTTTTATGCCCAGAAGATCAGACTCAGTGCCCTGGACCGCAGTGGCCAGCGATTGGTGATTAAGTTCCCTCCAGAGACGAATTTTATCTGGAATAAAGTTCAGGGACTGCTTCGGCGTTATGCAGGTAATGTTTCTCCCCTGGGGCTGATGTCATTCAATATCAGGGCTGAAAATGAGGAGGGCTTTCTGCGGGAGACGTTGTTTATCTTGCAGGAACTAAGTGGCTATACCATAATTAACTGAGCAATTTATGAAGAAAACCCGTCTTTTAATTATAATCCCGGCGATTATCATCCTGGCTGGCGGCGGATTCTTTAGCTATAGATACATTGAACAGCGGCAGAAAGAAAGAGCTGAAGAAAAAAAGGGACAGCTCCTTGTTTTAAAAATAGAAGAGATAAACTATTCGCTGTCTGATTTTGAAAATTACGTCAGACAGATTATTCCTCAAGGGCAGGATATAGATAATGAGACTCTAAGCCAGCTGTTTGACCAGTTTGTTGAAGATAAGCTAATACTGTATTCAGCCAAAATGAGGAAAATGGCACTGACCGATTCTGAAAAGCAGGCCTTCTGGCAACGGCTGATCCGTGATTACCCTCCTCAAGAGGGACTTAAGGAGCAACTGGCCAGCGATCAGGGACTCGAAGACAGTTTGCTGGTGGCTAAATACGAATACGAAAAAATTAAAGAAGTCGTGGTAACTGAAGACGAAATTAAAGCCTATTATCAGGAGCATAAGAAGGATTTTTTAGTTCCGGAACGGGTCATGGTCAGTCATATTCTGGTCAGTTCGAGCGACCTGGCGGTTGAACTACAGCAAAAACTAAGTAAGGCCGATGAGACGGCTTTTCGGCAGGCAGCTCGCGATTATTCAGAAGCACCTGACGCTTATAAAGGTGGTTTAATGGGAGTTTTTAAACCTGGAGACCTTCCTTATGACATGGAAAAGGTCGTCTTTGGGCTGGAAGAGGGCAAGATCTCCCAGGTTTTTCAATCGCCTTATGGCTATCATATTTTCCGACTGGATAAAAGATATGCACCAGCTTTGCTGGAAGAGGAAGAAGTTTCACGAAAAATTAGAAACATTTTAATGGAAAATAAAGTTAAAGATATAATTGAGAAAGAAGTCGAAGAACTTAAAGCTACTTACCACTGGCAGGTTTTCACTGAAAATTTGCCTTTTAAGAGTGAAGGGAAAGAAAATGCTTAAGAAGCGAATCATTCTGGGAGCTTTAGTCCTGCTGGCCTTTTTCAGTCTGGGCTCAGCTGATATCGTCGAAGAAATCGTAGCCATTGTTAACGGAGATGTTATTACTCTGTCCGATTATAAAGAACAGTTTGATATGACGGTTCAGATGCTTCGTCAACAGATGAGCGGCGAAAGCTATTTCAAGGAATACGAACGCTTAAAGGATAACCTGCTGGACATGATGATAACTGATCTGCTGCTTCTCCAGAAGGCCAGGGAGCAGGGACTCAACGTCAAGGAACAGGTAAAAGCTACCATTGCACAGATCAAAGCTCAGAACAATATTGAATCGGACGCTGATCTTATTCGGGCGATGAATGCCCAGGGAATTGACTACGATCAATGGGTCAAGCAGCTTGAAGAGAACATGTTAAGGCAGGCAGTTATTTATACTGAAGTTGATCGGACGATTGCCCTTGATGATGCTGAAATCGTCAAATATTATAAGCAGCATCAATCTGAATTTATCCTGCCGCCCGAATACCGGATCAAGGCCATCTACCTGTCGAGTGTCACTCATGCTGCCTCTGAACTGGCTGCCAAGAGAACAGAGATCAGCGAAAAGCTTAAAAGCGGGCAGTCTTTTGAAGATCTGGTGATGGCCTATTCGGAAGGGCCTAAAGACAATGGCGGGGATCTGGGCTTTTTCAAAAAAGGCGAACTGGAAAAAGCGATTGAGGCCGGTGTAGAAAAATTAAAGCCAGGTGAAATCAGTGATTGGATTGAAGCCAAGAATGGCTGGTATTTAATTAAACTGGAAGAGAAAAAGGAGAGCCATCAGCAGACCTTTGAGGAAGCGAGAAAGGATATCGAAAATAAGCTATTTAATGAAATCAGGTCAAAAAAGATAGAGGAATTTGTTAAAAAGCTAAAAGAGGAAAGCTTTATCAAGATTATTAAGCCCAATCCTTTGAATCTTTAAGGCCAGTGGTTGATTTCTTTTTGTTTAGAAGCCAGATAGGCTTATATTTATCAGCTCAGGTAACCAGGACAGCAGCCGCCACAGTTGTCGTCCATAGACCTTTTGAGCCAGTGGCAATCTGAGATAGACTCCTGGTTTGAACTGTCAGGTGGTCGTTTAAACTATAGTAATTGTTTTTCCCCCGTTTAAAATTTTTCGGCGAATAATCCTGTCCGAGCTTGGTGGCCAGCATTTCAGCTGCCAGTTCTTCTGCCCGGAGGCTGGCTTCTTTTTCAGTTTCTCCAAAGCCTTCATGTTCGGCCAGGTAGCCATACTGGTCAGGGTCCTCCGGAATAGCAAGGCCAATAGCTGAAGAAATCAGTCGATGAGCTTCATCAGTAGAATTCTCACTCATGACCAGGAAAACGATCTGACCAGCCTGCAGCTGCCTCAATCCATTTGCCCGACTGATCACCTGACAGTGCGGGGGGAAGATGCTTGAAACTCGCACCAGATTAAAGGGCGAAATGCCGGCTTCTCTCAGGGCCAGTTCAAAGCTCACCAGTTTTTCGCGGTGCTGGCCGTGGCCTCTGGTTAAAAAAACCTGCTTCGGCAGAATGACATCCATTAACTTTGTCCTTTCCAGTAGCTAATCTTATCGGATAACTACAATTATTTCTTGGTTTGTTCGCTCGGTTCAGTGACTGGAGTTACTGTCTCGTCGGGCTTAAAATCTATAACCTTCGAGACTTCGTATTCCCCCAGCAGTACATAATCTGAACCTTTGGAGCGAGCGAAAAGCTTGACAACAACCGTTTTCCAATAAGGGTTGTTTTCAAATGATTGAATGGTCTTACCTTCGACGCCGTAGTTGCTTTTAAGGGTAATGACCTGACTGGTCTGCCCGGGCATAATTGGCTCTTTTCTGATAGCTGCCAGGAAGCCGCTGCCCAGATCTTTGCTCTCGCCCTGAAATCTGAAAATCGCATTAAAATTTATGTAGTTGAGGGGCTTATCACTGATATTTTTAACCCGAAAAGATATGACCGGAACGAGAACCAGCTTGGGGGGCCAGGCTCGATATTCCTTGCTAACCCATTTGGTCTCGACATCAACTACTTCTAACGATTTTTTGATTTCTTCTGTTGACATGGATTGACAGGCTGGAAGAAACAGAAGAGTAGCTACTATAGCCAGCATTAGTACTGATATTATTATTTTTTTCATTTATTTATCCTCCGGATCAGAATCATTGTCTGTTTATAGTATAGCAAAAAAGACCAGACTATGAGCAATTTTATAAATAGCCCGAGGAACCGATCAATCGGTCTCAGGGTTTTTTTGACGGATTTCTTGCTGTCTTTTGATGAGTTGAGAGCAAGTTGCCAGCTCGACACCGTAATTTTTAGCCTCGGGTAGATAGGTTTTGAGGGTGCGGAGAGTATCTTCAAAGGGATGCCCGATACCCAGGGCTTGACCATTTTTTCTGGCCAGGGTAAATAGCTCGAACAATCGATCCTTGATTTTGCTCCGATCTTCATCGGCATCTAAAAAGACCTGCCGGGAAGCAGCCGGTACCTGCCTCTTCAGAGCTAAATCATAAGCGATAGATTTCGAGCTGGTTTTACTGTCTATGAAAAACAGGTTTTTCTGCTTCAAAAACTCCATGATTATTTCCATCACATACTGGCTAGCAGTGCCTTTAGAACCCATGTGGTTATTGAGTCCTCTGGCTGCTGGCAGCAGCTCCAAGCTGGCCTCGAGCCTTGACCAGATTTCTTCCTGACTCATGGTGGTGGTAATCAGACCATCGGCTCCGCTACCTGCCGTCTGTCCATTGAAAGCCTCGAGAGGCAGGTGAATTATAACCTCAAGCTGATGGCTAACGGCCATTTGAGCCGTGGCTATGGCCTGTCCAGCATCAGGGAGAATGGCAATGGTCAGAGGAACCTGAAGATCCACCAGTTCCTTCATAAAATTTAGGTCCTGTCCCATATCATCAATAATGATCGCCACCAGAGGAAGAATTGTACTACCTGGTCTATCCGAGGGCGAGTTTGGAGTTGGCCCTCCCCGCTTTACTGCTTCCTTCTGGCTGGCCCGGGAGGTCTTTTTTTCTTCTTTTCTGGCCAGAGGGGCTGAGGCTTGATGTTCGGTTAATGTCGCCCAGGGTAGATAAGCAGCCTTCTGCTGCTTGAAGCTAAGATAGTCGAGTAAAAGCCCAGATAGGAGAGCCAGAAAAGCTAAAATCAGGCTTATTTTTAAGAAAAAACGTCGGGAATCAAAAGTTGTTCTTTTCGGATCGCTTTTTGCTGGCATCAATGTAGAGAGGTGAGCTTTTCCCTGGTTCTGTCGAGGTAGTCACTGTCAATTTTGTCAGAGTAGGTAAGTTTGACATCCACGGGCAGACTCTTGTCCAGCAATCTCTGCCCTGATTTTAGATTAAAGACTGAAGTCACCAGTATAACCAGACTGCCATCGTCCAGAGGGAAATTCTCTCTTTGAGCAACCAGACCAGGAGTTTCAATTCCGATGACGGTTGCTCCTTTTAGTTCGTGCAAACAGCCCGCTACCAGTTCAGCCGGACCCATGGTGGCCATGTTAACCCAGATTATCAGGTTAAGTTTTGCAAATAAAGGTTCTTCTTTTAGAACCAGATTTTCTTTCTGGCCTCGTTTTTCGAAATAGCCAGCCTGCTCTGATTTGACGAACAGGTTGACCAGGCTGCTGGCTTCGTTGTAATCGCCTTCAGAACAATTTCTTAGGTCAAGGATTAAAGCCCGGTATTTTGGCTTATTCTTGTTCAAGGAAGTAGCCAGTATTTTTTTTATGTCATTGACTACTCCGGGATAAATCATCGTAGGGTGAAGGCGCAGGCCACCTTCGAGGTCAGTGAAGGTCTGAACTACCTGAACAGGCATATAGTCTCGCTTGAGCTCAAAGGATAAGGTGTCAGTTCCTCTCACTACCCTTAATCTCAAAGGTTCTTCAGTGGGGCGATCGCTCGACAGCCAGAGTTCTGTTTCAATCAAGCTCATGAGCAGAGTATTATTATCGTTTATCGAGCTGATGTTATCGCCAACTTTTAATCCGGCCCTGGCTGCCGCTGAATTTTCGGCTACAGCTACCACCACTGGAAACAGGCCATATTTCTTATAGACTGTCAGGCCAGTTTGATAACTGCCAATTTTCTGATTTTGATACCGGGCAGCCAGATCCTTATCAAGATAAGCACTGAGTGGATCAAGTGAATTAACTATTCCGCGGAACGCTCCACTGGTTGTTCTTTGGGGATTTGGTTCTTCTAAATAATCGGTCTTAATCAGCTGCATGACCATACCCACCAGCTCGGTGCTGCTTCTGGAATACTGAGGCGTGCGACTCTTACCGGGCAAAAATCTCTCGTCGAGCAGCAGAAAGACCACCAGGGCTATGAGAAGAATAATCAGATACAGGTTAATTTTGTCTTTTTTCATTGACTTCAAAAGAATTTTATCATCTTCTGCGTAGCCATGGCAAGGGATCAATCGCCCTGGTTTTATATCGGAGTTCAAAATAAAGGCACTCTCCCTTCAGGGAATCTGAATCTCCGACCAGAGCAATAGCCTGGCCAGGCTGGATCACGTCCCCTGGTTTAACTAAAAAAGTGGAGCAATGACCATAGAGAGTGTAATAAGAGAGGCCGTGATCAATAATTAAAAGATTTCCGTAGCCCTGAAAATAATCGGCATAAACGACTCGGCCACCATGAACGGCTTTAATAGTCCTGTCCTTACTGCTGGGAGCAATTTCCAGACCATTGTTGATTACCGTGGTCTTAAACCTCGGGTTTTGTTCCGGTCCGAATTTGGTAATGACTTTACCGGAAATCGGCCAGGGCAACTTCCCCTTACGTTCGTTCAAGGGAATAAAAGGGGAAGGCAGCGCAATTTCTTGATTCTGCAAACGTTTAAGCAAGCGTTGAAGCTCATCCGAACTGCTCTTCAATTCGGCCACCATCTGTTCATGTGCCTTTTTATCTTTTTTTATCTGGGCCAGGAGCTGCTGGCTCATGGTTTCTTGCTGGAGAAGGTCCTGCTTTTTACTGGCTGCTTCCCGGAGTAAGCCGTCAATTTCTGCCTGTTTGGCTTTGACTTCCTGCTGCAATTTTTCCAGCTCTTTGATCGTATTCAAATAAGCGCTGATGGCTTCACCCTGGTATCTGGCCAGAAAAGTCAAATTCTTGCTCTCCTGCAGGAAAACCTCAAGGTCGTTGGCTTTAAGAAAAAAGTGCATAAAATCCAGCCGACCGAACTTATATAAAGTGACCAGTGTCTTTTCCACTGCCTCCTTTTCTTTTTGCAGGCTGATCCTGGTGGCTTCAATTTTTTTATTGAGGTCAGATAGCTCTCGCCTGGCCATATTCTGCCTGAGATTCAGGGCGTCAATTTCAGTCTGCAGGACCCGGCGTTTCAGCCTGATGGTTTCCAGGGTTGAGAGTAGAGATTTTTCTTTTCTGGATTCTTCTTCCAGCCTGGCTTTAAGCTGAGAAATCTGCTGATCAATTAGATTCAGTCTTTTTTGAATATCAGAAGCAGCCGAGTTTTCCTGTTGAGAATAAAGGGAAAACTGGACTAAAATAAGAAGAGCTAGCTGAAAGACGGCCAGCTGCCAGCCCCTTTTAAGAGTTGATCTTAAAGACGATGACGTTCGATTTGGTTGATCAAAAGAAGTCGTTGATAAGAGCATTTCGATTCCTTTATTATTTTTACCATAGACCCGCTCAAAGTGAAAGATTTTAAAGGTTAAGGGAATAAGGATGGAGACAGCTATGGATTTAAAGACAATGGCCAGGCGAGCTGCCCGAGCGGCACTCGATTCAGTTCAGCCAGAACGGTTGGTGACTGAAAACGTTACCAGGGATGGCTCAAGGCTCGTTATTAATGGCGAAATATTTGAGCTCGAGGCTTCCTCAACCATCAGGCTGATCAGCTGTGGAAAAGCCGGGTTTCCCCTGGCTGCCAGTCTTCTTCCCATGATCGAGGATAAGCTGGCGGCCGGGGTGGTGACCGGGGTAAAAGAATACGAGGAAAAGGATAGAATTGTCTATTTCCCGGCTGCTCATCCCCTCCCTGACGAATGGAGCCTTCGAGCCGGAGAAAAGGCATTAGAGATGGCTCTCGTCACCAGCCACAGGGATCTTCTGCTCTTGTTGATTTCGGGCGGTGGGTCGGCGCATCTTTGTTTGCCGGCTGATGGGGTTAGCCTGGAAGATAAGCGAACGGTTACTCAGCTTCTCCTCCAGGCCGGGGCCGACATTCATCAACTTAACACGGTAAGAAAGCATATTTCAAAAATAAAGGGAGGCCGGCTTCTGGAAGCCGCCTGGCCAGGCAAAGTGATAAACGTTATCATTTCTGATGTGATAGATAACAATATATCTGATATTGCCTCTGGCCCAGCCTGGTATGATCCTTCCACTTATAGAGAGGCTCTCGAGGCCCTGAACAAATTGGGCTTGATATCAGTTGTCCCTGTCTCGGTAAAAAATGCCCTGGAAGAGGGGATGGCCGGGTTGAGAAGGGAAACACTAAAAGAAGATAGTAAAATCCTCGACAATAGCCGGGCCTTTATCATAGGGGATAATCTTAAAGCCTTGTACGCCGCCAAAGCTGAAGTTAGGGCCAGCGGCCTCCAAACTGTCATTTTAACTTCTTCTGATGCTGGTGAAGCCAGGCAGGTGGCCAGCTCCTATCTAGAAAAGATCAGGAGCCTGATCCATAAGGTGAAAAAGGAGGGCCGGGGCTTTTGCTTTCTAGCCGGTGGAGAATTGACAGTGACAGTCAAGGGGAGCGGTCGTGGCGGGAGGAATACTGAATTTGCCCTGGCCTGCCTTTTAGAAATGGAGAAGATACGAGACGAGCTTTCCGGCTGTGAGTGGTTGATTGTCAGCCTGGCCAGCGATGGGCGAGATGGGCCTACCGATTCGGCTGGTGCCTGGATAAACGGCGAGAGTAGCCAGCTGGCAGCCAGGGCGGGTCTTAACCCCCAGAACTTTCTGGATAACAACGATTCTTATAGCTTTTTTGAAAAGATTGGCGGACTGATTTTTACCGGCCCAACCGGAACCAACATCATGGATCTGAGGTTTTTTTTCATTGTTCCAGCTGAGAGGTGAGAGGGAGGGCCAGGTTGAATGTCATAAGTGACAGGTAGCAGTCAGGTGGCCAGGCTTTTATAATTTATAAAAAGGCAGGGATATCGGCGTCTGGTAATAAGTTTAGCCTTAATGCTATAATAAAATTCGGGTGAAAAGATGAAAGAAGAAAAATGGCAGGAAGAACTGGAACGCTATTTTCAGGGCCTGAGAATTATTGATAAGTCTCAGGAGGAAGCCAGAGAACATTTTGATCAGTTCTGTGAATTTATTGTTGAGCCGGCGGTTGAGGCTCTGGAAGATAAATTAAAGCTGCACGGTATAAAAATAAAATACTGGCGTCAAAAATATAGCTGTTTCCATCTTCAGATAAATTTTCCGGGTAGTAAAGTTGACAACTTTCATTATTTTATTACATTGCCGAAAAATTCGCTTGATTTAAAATTAACTTTAAAGACTTCTGGCCGAAAAGATAAAAAATCACCGGTTTCAGGAGTCAAAGAGGGCCCTTTTTTGCCCGGCGTGAAACCGGAGGCCATTCTTAAACTCACCAAAGAAGATATAATCCTGGATATCATCAATCATCTAAAGGAATTTAATTACACTGCCCGGACTTCTCCTGATTAAATGGGAAACGGGTGATAATAGCCAGATGGGGGGCGAGAAAATTAATTTTAAGTCGACCTGATCTTCCTAAATCTTTTTGCGTTCAGATGAGAAAAAATTAGCAGAGATACGTCATTAAAAAGTAATTGACTTAAGATCTGATAAATATTATTAAAATTCAAAGCGGGAAATGGTCAGGAAAGAGCCAGCCTTTTCTTTTGGGGTCAGGCCCATACTGAATTTATTCATCTTTATTTTCTTTCTCTCGACTGCCTTAATGGACGCCAACGAGACCAGGACAGCAACGTCCAGGAGATTGGAAGAAGCCAGGCAGTTGAGATTGTCCGGGAAATTTGTTGAATCACTTAAAGTTCTGGAAAATGAAGTTAGCCAGAAGCCCGGCAGAAAAAACTCATCAGAACTGGCCGAAGGCTGGCTGAATATAGCCCTTAATTACTGGAATCTGGGCGAGGTGTCAAGGGCTGAGAATGCCTTCATTTTCGTTCAGGCCCTGGCTGATGAAAAAAACGATCAGGCCATTAAAGACTACGCCCGGACCAGTCTGGAAATTATCAGGCTTTACCAGGAAGCAAAAAGAAAGCGGCAGGAGAAAAGTTATCAGGAGGCAGAGGCTATATTTCTTTCAGGTATAAATTTAGCCAGAAAAAATGGCATGAAGGAAATGGAGCTTAAGTGTCTGCGGCAGTTAAATTTTCTTTACTGGGAAATAGGTGAAATGGAGAAGTTTGCCTCGTGCTCAGAAAGCCTGCTGAGTATTGCCCGTCTTTTAAATAACAGACATGAAGAGGTCCGTTCGTTGGGCTCAATCGGTTTCTATTATTCAAAAAAGAACAATTTATCCCTGAGTTTTCTTTATTTTAGCCGGGCCATAGTTCTGGCTGAGAAAGAAAATCTGCTGGAAATGGTGCCGGAAAGCCTGACCAACATGGCTGATGTCTGCTATCAACTCGGCTTGTATTCACTGGCGGTCTATTATTTTGAAAAGGCCTTAAAAATTTATGAAAAACAGGATGACCTGGCTTCCACTATTTCGGTTCTTTATAGTCTTGCACTTTCGATTTACCGGCAAAAGGAAAGCTACCCTGCCTATTTTGCCAGGGAACAGCCGGAAGCTTTATTGACTACTGCCCTGGAACTAAGCCGCCAGGCCAGAAACGAAACTCTGGAGGCCCGCATTCTCAATAATCTCGGCTATATTTCTATCAACGACAATCTTGACGGCTCGGAACAATATCTTAATCTGTCCCTGGCTAAAGGACTTAAACTCAAAGATAAAGAAGTTATCAGCTCCGCTCTAAATAACCTTGCCACAATCAATTTGAAGAGAAAAAAAGTACAGCAGGCGATCAGACTGTATGAGCAGGCCCTGCAGACAGCCATGGAGATAAACAACTGGGAGGAGGTCTGGGAAGATTATGCCGGTCTGGCTGGCTGTTATGAACAGCTGGGCAACTTCTCTCAAGCCTTTAAAAATTATCAACAGGCCCTGGCTACCTTTGAGAAAATCAGAGACAACATCAATTTTGATTTTTATAAAATAGGTTTTGATCGCGGCAAAAGGAAAGTCTATGAGGGCTTGATCAGGGTTCTGGTCAGGACTAAAGACAGCCAGGGAGACCCTAAGGTTGATGAGCAGCTTTTTAACACTATAAACCAGCTCCAGGCCAGAGTCTTTCTGGAGGAGATGGATAACCTTAAGAGAGGTCGAACTCCAAACGCCTCCTCCAGCGAACTGGCTGAAATGGAGAGCGTCATTAACGATTTTTTTAATCATGATGAGAATCTGGGTGAGGAGGATTCCTTCGGGGAACTGCTGGAGCTTGAGCACCGCTATTTGCAGCTCTGGATAACAGAAGTAGCTGAGGGAAATAAGAAAGAAAGAAAAGAAATGTCGCCTCAGCCATCACTGCTCAACCTTCAGGAAAATTTTTTAACCGATGGTCAAGCAATTCTTGATTACCTGTTAGGTCAGAATGAATCATACTGCTTTCTTTTCAGCCGGACCGAATTTCAGGTTTTCCACCTGCCGCCAGAAAAGGAAATTGAAAAAGCGGTCAAACTTTATATCAAGCTGCTGGCTGATCCAGTCAGTGAGGAAGAAGACTTAAAGAAAGTTGGGGCGGAGCTCGGGCGTTGGCTGCTGCCCTCTCAGCTTGTTTTATCTGATTTCGTAACCAGTTTAACTATTATCCCCGATGGGATCTTAAATTATCTCCCCTTCGAGACTCTGCGTTTGAGCTTCCAGGAATCAGGTGACAGGCAGGTTTATTTAATAGAAAAGTTTCCGGTTTCTTACGGTCTGTCTCTGGCCTCACTTTACAGGTCAACTCAAGAGGCAGGTTGGACCGACTACAAAAAAGAGTTTCTGGGCTTTGGCAATCCTCTCTGCCGGCAAAAAGAAAAAGATCAGATGCTGGCCAGGCTTTATTTCGCCGATAACCGTAGTCTGAGTTTAAGACCCCGCTTATCTGAACTTCCTTATTCACAGCAGGAAATTAAAAGGATTGCCGCCCTCTTCCCGGCCGAGGCAGGGGATCTGTTTTATCAAAAAAAAGCGACTGAAGATCAGTTTAAAGCTCTGGACCTCACTCAGTACCGAATTATTCACTTAGCCTGCCATGGATTGGTCAGCGAACAATTTCCGCTGAGATCTTCTCTAATTCTGGCTAGCCGAAAAGGTAGCTCGGAAGATGGCTTCTTGACTGTCAGGGAAATATACCAGCTGCGATTGAGAACTGAATTAATTGTTCTGTCGGCCTGTGAGAGCAGTCGCGGTCTGGTGGAAAGAATAGAAGGTGTGATCGGCCTTCCCAGGATTTTCCTTCTGATTGGTAGCCGGTCGGTTATCTCTTCGCTCTGGGCTGTCAATGATCTGGCCACTCAGGAACTTATGCTTGAATTTTATCGTGGCCTTCTGGCTGGAAAAGCCAAACATGAGGCTTTAAGGCTGGCCAAGTTAAAAATGATAGACTCTTCAAAATCGCATCCCTACTATTGGGCGGCTTTTGTTCTGATGGGGGAGCCCGGAAGGATTTATTGAGGGCTGAGCCTGACTTTTCTGACGGGTGAATCTACAATTCTTTCGTCTGGACAATAAATCAATATCTGCCAGAAAAAGTAGCTACTACTTTTCAGATCAGCGGTTACCTTTTCTGGCAGGGAAAGGCTGCTCTCAGTGGTAGGTGGACTTTGCCAGACAAGATACATATTCTGATTAAAGACCTCTACCTGATAAAAAAGCGCCTCTTCAGCCGGCTGCCAGCTCAAAGTAATATGAAGTGGTTCGAACTCGATAATTTCTTCAGACATCATCAAATTCTGGATCTCTTGTACCTTTCTTTCGATCTGCTGGCCTTTCCTGGCTGTGTCATTCAAATAATAGAAGAAACAAAAAACAATCAACAGAGTGGTAACCAGGGCTCCGGCCCATTTCAGAAATAAAGACGAAGAAAAAACCGAACCTGGCTTCAACTGGAAAGACTTTCGAGGCTTCAATAATTGTTTGTTTATTTCCGCTGCCAGCCTCTCGCCATGGCGAAGTAGCTCAAATTCCTGTCTGCAGGCTGGACATTCAAACAGATGGTCAACGATTTTTGACTTAAACTCCAGACTGGCCTGAGGATCAAAAAATTTAGCCAGCTCTTCAGGAGCAGGACAATTGGCTCGAGTAACCATCTCGTTGGGTTCCAGGCCTGAGAAAAATAAATTTTTAAGATTTTGGTCTTTCTCTTTCATTGGTAAGACCCATTTCTATTAAAATTGTTTTTAAGTCCTCCAGACCCCGGTAGAGAAGATTTCTGGTTTTAGCCTGGCTATAGTTTAAATAATCGGAAATTTCCGGCAGGCTCATGTTCAGAAGATAAAGCTTGACTACTGTTTTCCTCGAATCCAGTAAGCGATCAGCAGCTTTGATCATAAGTTCTTTTAGTGAGCCAAATTGTTCGTTATAAGAACTCCCTCTCGGTTCTATCTCGGAAATTAATTTTTGCCTTTCTGAGTAGAAAATCTCTTCTTCTTTTCTGATCCTTCTTATTTGATCTATCACAGCAGACTCTATTACCTTCTTTAGATAAGACGGAGGACAGTTGATAGTTTTCTCATCATCGATTATTTTCCAGACTTTTAATTTTATTTCTTGAACCAGGTCTTCCGCATCGAGGCCAAAGCGTTGAAGATTGTATTTAAGGATATGAGAGCGAATGAAGCTGGAGAAGCTCTCCATCAGCTGATTAAAAATTTCTTCTTTTTTCTCCCTGTCTATCATCTTGAGTTTTTTCAGCCTTTATCAATTCTATATAGATGAAAAAAACTGCCCTTTTTTCTCATTATAGAAAACTTTTCTTCCAGATCTTAACTTAAAGGAGTGAAAAGCTTATTTTATAAAATGCCGTTTCTTTCTGCCAGAAAGATTTTTTTGCATTTTTCAAAATCTATTTCTTGACTGTCAATCTTCCTTTTATTATTATCAAAAGAAAGCCTGATTGATCAGACCTCTTTTCTATCTGAAGGAAGGATGAGAAATATAAGGAAATCCAGGCCAGGTCAGCGGTGGAAAAGTTTCCTTTTCGGTCTGGCCAGTTTGGGCCTGGTGGCTTTGATCACGTATCAGCTGCAAATAATACCTTTTTGGGTAAGTTTTATTGATAGCTCCAGTTTGATCAAAATTATTTCGTATCCTTTTCTGGCTTGTTTAATAGTGCTTTTTCTCGGGTTGGCTTTCAGGCTAAGCCTGTGGCTAAAATATCGCCCCGAGACTCTAAAAACAGTGGAACCTGTTGATTTTCCACCGGTGTCGGTCATCATGCCCGCCTATAACGAGGAAAAGTGGATCGGCCGGGCAGTGGAGTCCATTCTGGCCAGTGATTATCCTCAGGATAAACTGGAGCTTATCTGCATCAACGATGGATCAACTGATAGTACCCTATCTGTGCTGGAAAACCTGCGGCGGCGTGACCCGAGCCGGATAAAAGTTATCAGTTTTGACCAAAACCGTGGGAAGAAAGAAGCCCTGTTTAGAGGAATCAAGGAAGCCAGCGGCCAGATTATAATTACCACTGATGCTGATAGCCAGCTCCAGCGGCGGGCTATTAAAAATTTGATTTTACCTTTGCTGGTCGATGAACGGGTCGGAGCAGTGGCCGGTAAAGTGGCTGTACTCAATGAAAATAAGAACTTGATGACTCGAATGCTGGCCATTCGCTATGCTCTGGCCTTTGATTTTGGGCGAGCTTATCAAAGTGTTTATGGTGGTGTTCTGTGCTGCCCTGGAGCCCTCAGTGCTTTCAGAAAAAGAATTCTGTTAAAAGTTATTCACGGCTGGAAAAGGCAAAAGTTTTTAAAGGCTGCCTGCCAGCATGGTGAAGACCGCTCTCTGACCAATCTGATTCTAAAAAAGGGCTACCTGGTAAAATATCAATCGAATGCCGTAGTTAATACCAGAGTGCCGGAAAAGATGTCCGAAGCTAACAGGATGTATTTGCGCTGGACCAGGAGTGCTGTCCGTGAGTCCTGGTTTTTTGCCAGGTTTATTTTGCTTCGCGGCCGGCGGAAGTATTATCTCCTGCCAGCCATTGACTTCTTTTTCCAGTCAATGCTTCATCCTCTGCACCTGACGGCCCTGGCTCTTTTGACCTGTTCTATTTTTATCCGTCCCGATTTCTTTTTTAATCAACTAATTTTTCTGATTGTCCTGGCTATGGCTCTAAATTTGAATAACTATCGGGTTCAAAAGAATATAAAGTGGCTTTATTATGGCGTTCTACAGGGTCTCTTTGCCTTCTTTTTTCAGTGGTGGCTTGTTCCTTACTCGATTATTACAGTCAGAGATCAGAACTGGTTAACCAAGTAGAAAGCGCGGCCGGCGCATTGGTTATTTTGGTGGTTTGTTCAGATTAAAAAGCTTTTTCCTGAAAATGAAAGCGGTTAGAGCGAGACCTGTGAAGGCCGTGGCCAGCCCGATCAAAGCTTTATTGAAGACTGGTTGGAAAACTCGGGTCGAGCCGTCGCCACTGAGGATAAAACCAGCCCAATAATAGGGATGAGAAACAATTCCTGATTCGATCATTTCCAGTTTTACCTGTCTTAAAGCTTCGGCCAGGTTTTCAGTACTTTTCAAATGATAATAAAACCTCTCCATAAACTGGGCAGAAACCTGGTCATTGATCGTCCAGAGACTCATCACGACTGAAGAAGAGCCAGCATAAAAGAAAGCGCGGCTAATGCCTTCAATGCCTTCGCCTTTGATAAACTGCCCCAGACCGGTTTGACAGGAGGATAAAACCACGAGATCGGCATTAAGCTTTAGATTGAAGACTTCTCGCATCTGTAAAAAACCGTCCTCGGCGGGATCATTATCCAGAGTCAGAATAATAGCTGAACGAGCTGGCTTTTGATCATCGATCAGACCATGGGCAGCAAAATGGATAATCTTATAATCTGTCAGATTGGCACTTTTGACCAGATCTTCGGAAGCTTTCTCCCGCTCCAAAACTGTACTTCTGGGAATGAGGCTTGAAATCCGCCTTATTTCCTCATGGGAATGTCTCAATCGATAAAATTTGAGGTCAGTTAAGGAATAGAAATCCTGGAAAATAGCTTTTGTCGAAAGTTCCGGATATTTTTCCTCAAGATCTCCATAATAAGGGTCGCCAACAGCCAGTAAATTGTGCTGTGGCTTGGGGCGATTGTTTCTATTCTGGTGATGGGCCAGTTCTCTAAGTGAGGAAAGCGAGGGGGCATAGTAGACTGTATATTTTTTGATCAGCCAATCGCCGTTCTGGTCAGCAGTAAGAAGTGTTTCAAATGGCAAAAGATTAAGAATATCATCGGGGATAATGATCAGGTTTTTTATTCCGTCGGTCAGGCCCGGTTTGAGCAGCAGCTCATAAAGTTCCTGGCCTGCCCGAAATTCATTATTGTCTGTATCAGAAATGTCCCGGCGGTGGCTGATGACCTTTAATCTTAATTCGCGGCGGGTAGGGACGGGATAAACCTTAAGACCACGATTGGTCAAAGCGAAAGCATATGCACTGTCATCTCCGATGACGAAAGTAAAAATGGCTGTCTTACCCTTAATAAACTCTTTGCTGGCCTGCTCATAGGTGATGATTTCGGGAAAAGTTAGATTGGCATAAGCGGGATTCTCGGAGCGAATTTGCCTTTTTATATTGTCAAGTTTAGCCTCCAGATTCTTTACTTCCTGGAGAAGATCTCCCCTTTCTTTCTCACTGAGATCAGGAACGATCAGCCTGGTATAAAGCCTGGAAATATCGCTCATGACTTCTTTTTCCTGATTGACCAGCTTGATGTCAACCGGCATTTCTTTTTCCAGGCTGGAGCTGTCTATGCTGTCGAGAAAAGCTCTCGATTTAGCCCTTTCCATAAAGTTAAAAGCTTGAGCCAGGTAAGCTGGCTCGCCCTTCTCCTTATTTAAATTAACCAATAAGTCTATCAGGTTATGATAGGCATTAAGTCTTTTGTCTGAGCCCAGAAAACTGGCTTTATCCTCTTCCATGGCGAGTTTCGATCTAAGAGTTTCTATGATGTTAATTGAATTAAGATAGTAGAATTGAGCTTCAGCCAGCTTGCCCTGCTTTTTCAAAAGGTTACCCTTTTCCAGATAGCTCTCCCACAGGGTCTGGTTTTCATTTTCGCTCAGGGCAAGATTTATGGCTTTATCATAATAGAGAGACGAGTTCTGATAATCACCCTGTCGGGCATAGATAATGCCAATATTCGTATAGATAGATACCAGATAATTATTGAGTTTAATCTTTTCAGCCAGATTTCGGGCTTTGTTGAGATAATAAAGGGCATCTAAATTTTCTTCCAGGTGGGCCTTGAGTGATCCTATATTATTCAGGACGGCTACCTGGAAAGATTCATTTCCGACCTGTTCGGCAGCGGCCAAGGCCTGATTAAAATATTCCAGAGCGTGGTCATAATCTTCGCTATCCCCGCCAGTCAGAGCCCTTTTTACGTATGCATAACCAAGGTTTATGAGACAGGCTGTGTAATTTTCGTTGGATTTATCAGCTGAGATTAATCCCATGGCAGTGTTAAGATACTCAATAGCCTTATCATACTGACCGACATATAGCCTTATCACTCCGCCATTATAATAAGCATCAAAAACAACATCCGGGGGGAGTCCTTCTCTGTTTGAATAAAGAATAGCGTTATCAAAATTTTCTATAGCCAGATTAATGTTGTCTATAAGTGAATAATAATGTCCTATGTTATTAAAAGTCATCACAACTTCGACAACATTATTCAGTTTTTTCGCAATTTCATTAGCTTTCAAGTTGTTTTCTAAAAATTCATTCAATTTATTAAGGTTAAGGTAATTATAACTCTGCTGCCTCAAAGCCTTGCATTTTAAAATAGAGTTGTTAATTTCATCACAATAAGTGATAGCTTCATTGAAAAAACTTACAGC